>Ga0335397_10001231_pt1 | contig 34742 bp, 29 predicted proteins | sample MAT04_FD_205740 | JGI IMG/M metagenome (GOLD analysis project Ga0335397, IMG submission 205740) | Freshwater microbial communities from Lake Fryxell liftoff mats and glacier meltwater in Antarctica - MAT-04 (spades assembly) (version 2) ... | reverse complement strand
TTTTTTGCGGGATAGCAAGTCAACTGCTTGGCTTGCGTAAGGGAGGCGAAAAGCTTTTCTTTTTTCGATTCCTATCGAAACGAAAAGGTCTACTGTCCTTGTAAAGGAAGACTCCCTTATCCCGCACAATAAGAAAATAATTCTTTATAATTTCTACAATATCACATTTTCTATCTTTTTTATCCTCGCTTTCCTTTGTTCTAAATCTAAATAAACAATTAACAAGTCAAGTTGCCAGGGTGTATTCCCTATCCTTTTATGAATCAGATAAGTTTGAATTGTCCTTGATAGTCTTTTGAGTTTCCAAGGGTGCATATTGTCTTCCGGTCTATTTGTTTGATCAAAAACAAAATCTAAATTTGAAACACTTTTTGATTTAACTTCAACAAAATATAAAATCTCCCCTTTTTGGGCAATAATATCAATTTCTCCCCATTTTCTAGTATAGTTTCTTTCTAGTATTATAAATCCTAATTCAACCAAATAATTACAAGCAAGTCCTTCCCCTAACTCGCCTATTTTCTGAGTATTTGAGGTAAAATTTTTCATCTTAATTAATTAGTTACACATGTAACATCTAAAATGTGTGCCACGTGAAACATATTTATACTATAATGGACAAAAATAAATAAATTCTTGTCTTTCATAAATATATTCTTAGATACCAACGTATATTTACAAGTAGCTATTTATAAAGGAATATCTAGGTATGTCTTTTATAAACAATACACACAGACTTATCCCCATAATTCTTATTTTTAAAGCTTTTCTATTGGTGATAAAGGACTAATAAAAGTCATCATTTAAATTAATCGTTAACATCATTAATTTTCTTTTGTGCGGGATAGGAGAATCGGACTCCTGTCTCATCCTTGGCAAGGACGTGTTCTACCACTAAACCAATCCCGCAAACTATAAAATGTTATTTTTTAATTATACTATTTTATATTTATTTTTGCAATTTTAATTCGAATAAATGTTGTAATTCGAATTCAAATAAGGTATAATTATTTTAATGCGAAAATGCACAAAATGTAAGATAATAAAAACGGAGGATCAGTTTAATTTTAAGATTAAATCTTTAAATTTATTACAATATCAATGCAAAGAATGTACTAGGCAGTTAATTAGAAGTCATTATAAAAAAAACAAAAATTACTATTTAGAAAAGACACGAAAAAGAAATCTAAAGTTAAAGTCTATAATGCTTTATTTTATAAAGGATTATTTATTAAAAAATCCTTGTGTTGATTGTGCAGAATCAGACATTACTGTTCTTGAATTTGATCATAGTAAAAATAAAAGTATTAAATTTAAAACTGTTTCGTCCTTAATGAAATCTCGTTACCCTCTAGAAAAAGTAAAAGAAGAAATTAAAAGATGTGAAGTTCGGTGTGCTAATTGCCATAGAAGAAAAACTGCGGTAGAATTTAAATGGTTTAAAGACGAAAAGCCCTTGTAGCTTAATGGATAAAGTACTGATCTTCGGAATCAGTGATGGGGGTTCGATTCCCTCCAGGGGCACAAAATATAATGTTAAGAAACAATAAAATAATAAAAAAAATTCCAGAATATGTTTCCCGTGTAACAGACACCCTCAAAAAAGCTAATTTTGAGGCTTTTGTTGTTGGTGGGTGTGTTAGAGATTTAATAATAGGAAAAGAACCAAAGGATTGGGATATCACTACTAATGCTAAACCGGACGAGATCATTAATTTATTTGAAAAAACGGTTTATGAAAATAAATTTGGAACGGTTCGGGTTTTTTGGCCCATCAAAGATATAATGGATAAAAAACAAGCTATTGTTACATGTGAAACTATAGAAAACAAAACTGATAATGTTTCATCTGAAACAAAATACAATATTGTAGAAGTCACTCCCTATAGAACTGAAGCAATATATACTGATTTTCGTCATCCAGATGAAATATCCTTTAGTGATAACATAGAAGAAGACTTGAAAAGACGTGATTTTACTATAAATGCTCTAGCTTTAGATGTTACACGGGAAACAATTAAAGATATGACTGATTATAAAAATCTAAAGGACATCTCTTCTAAAGGACATCTTATAGACTTATTTGATGGTCTAAAGGACATAAAGGACAGAGTCATCCGGGCTGTCGGAAATCCAAGTGACAGATTCCAAGAAGATGCACTCAGAATGCTCCGAGCTGTCCGATTTTCGACAGAACTAGATTTTGCAATTTCTTACGACACAATGAGTGCGGTTGTAGAGCACTCAAAACTTACAGAGAAAGTTTCTTTTGAGAGAATTAGAGATGAATTTACAAAAATTATCATGTCAGAAAATCCTGTTTCTGGAATTATATTACTTCAAAAACTTGGGCTCTTAAAATATATTGTCCCTGAACTTGAAGAGGGAATTGGTTGTGAACAAAAGGGTGCACATATATATGATGTTTGGGAGCATTTGCTTCATGCCCTTGATCATGCTTCAAAAAAAGGTTGGCCACTTGAAATACGTCTTTCAGCTCTTTTCCATGATATAGGAAAACCCAGATCAAGAAGGGATACTTATTTAGCGAAAGGAATAAAAGATAATTTTGAACGGTCTGGCGCCTCGTCCTCCCTCGTCCGAGGACCTTCTAAATCATCTTTTATTCCTGAAGCGAATAAAAAACAATACACTTTCTATGGGCATGAAGTTATCGGAGAGAGGATGACTAAAAAAATCATGGAGAGGCTAAAATACCCTAAACAAACGACAGATTTAGTTTTAAGTTTCACCAGAAACCACATGTTCTTCTCCGATACTGAGAAAATAACCTTATCTGCGGTTAGACGAATAGTTCAACATGTTGGTAAAGATCATATATGGGATCTTATGAAAGTCCGTGAATGTGATAGAGTTGGAATGAAAAAGAAAGAGGCTCCATATAGACTACGTAAATACCATGCCATGATTGAAGAAGTCCTCCATGACCCAATATCTGTCGGTCAACTAGCTATTGATGGCAAATACATGATTGAAGTGTTGGGTATGTTGCCCGGACCACGTATGGGCTGGATATTAAATGCTTTACTAGAAGAAGTGTTAGATGACCCCACAAAAAATACCAAAGAACATTTATCGGAACTTATAAAATCACTCGACATGCTCGGCAACGCCGAATTAAAAGTATTGGGAGATAGGGGTAAAGAAAAAAGAGAAGAAAAAGAAGAAGAAGAAATAAAAAAACTACATATTAAACACGGGGTTTAAAAAATAAAAACCAGAAACAAATATAGTTCCCGACTTTTTAATATTTTACCTCAAGGTCTCTTTGTTTATTTTATAAACAATTGTAGGCGTGTTCTCACTATTCGTTTTTTAGTTTATAACCTATCTTTTTATGAGACCTTAATCTTACATATACTATTTTTAGATCTCAACCTCAAATTAGGAAAACTTCCTCTTTTTATATTTGAAAGATTTAAGATATAATACAATTATGGATTTCGAAAAACCTAAAATACCACATCCAACTGGCATCCCAAATAAAAGAATCGTTCCTCCATATGAGGATCCTAAAATAACCCAAGAAAAATATGAGTCATTTTTTGATTTATTTAGGGGGGCTTTTGATGATGTTCCCCAGAGTACAAGACCGACAGCCCTAGATTTCCATGGACTTCCACCAGAGAGCAAGGAGGAAGATATTTTAAAATGGATTGAAAAAGAAATGGATATTCCGAAAGAATATATTTTAGCAGATGGAAAAACAGAGGATTCTATTAAATTTTATAAAAACTTAAATTATTCTTACCAAATAGCTAAAGATTTTCTATTTAACATTTTAAAATACTCTGAAAAGGAAGTTTCAATAGGCCCCCCATCAATATCTTCAAAAAAAGATCTGGATGATTTACTCAGTAAAACTATTTTTATTCATGGCAATAGGGGGCTCGGAAAATCACTTCTATATTGCCGAATCGTGAAAGCAACTTTAGTCGCTTCAGAAACATTAAAGCATGGAGTTAAACAACTCAAAGAAAACACCGATGATTTTGAATCATCCTTAATATCTCATCCAGCAGAAAATCGTAACACCCCACTCGTAATTATAAAGGAGAACAATTATAAAAAAGATTTTTATGGTGTAGAAAATGGAAATTTAAAAGGAGAAATATCTTCAAGGGGTAAAGATCCATCGAAAGTTATTCTAAGGTTTATTACCAGAGAGGAAGCCGATGCAAAAACAGCCCTAAAAGATGGAATCGCTTCAAGAATCACAATTGAAGAAAAGCAAATCACAGAATTATTACCAACACTGAGTAAATGGTTAACAACAGAAATGAATGTTAAATATTTAACCATTGAAAATATCTCCTTTCTACCAGAAAATAAATTGGATGAATTATCTATTCTCCTTGAAAAATATATATCTAAAAATAACTTCATCATTAAAAATGGGAAATCAGACAATACCTCTATGGGAAATTTCGAAGCAATAAAGATAATGGGGGTTTTGGATTTGTCAAAAATAAATACGATTAGAGAAACCAAAAAACATTCTAGCCAATTTGAAATCCAAATTGTAAAACCATTCAACAGAAATGAGAAAGGCAAAATGAACCATAGTATATTTGATGTCTCAAAATTAGTAACAGCCCGAACAAGACTTGATGGTGGATGCCCAGAACATATTTTTAATGAGTTTATAAAAGATGCGAGTTTAAACTCGGGCATCAGCGAAAGAAAGATATTTGAGCATCTCACAAAACCAGGGCAATCGCCTATAGTTAAAATAAAAAATGAAAACGGGAAAACTATATACATAGCTCACTCAGTTTATTCTAGGTGGAAAAAATTTAACTGGGTAGATCATTCTCTTGTCTCTGATATAGAATACTCAAAAAATAAGTAAATTATCTTGTCTATCCTCGAGGGTGGATTTTACATGCTTTTCTTGAAGAAGTGTTAGATGACCCCACCAAAAACACAAAAGAATATTTATCTTTATTAATTAAGTCTCTCGACATACTAGGTGATAATGAATTAAAAGCATTAGGGGAGAGAGGTAAAGAAATTAAAGAAAAAAAGGAAGAAGAAGAAATAAAAAAACTCCACGCAAAGCATGGAGTTTAAAAAAGCCGGAAACAAATATAGCTCCCGACTTTTTATATTTTACCTCAAGGTCTCTTTGTTTATCTTGTAAACAATTGTAGGCGTGTTCCAACGCCTCGTTTTCATACACCTTGAGTAGGGTTTTATTTTATAATTTTATGTTTTAAAAGTCAATAACTATTGGACAATGGTCTGAACCATAATATTCTGACATAGTAGTGAATTTCTTAATTTTTTTTACAAAAGATTTATTGGTGAAAAAATAGTCAATACGCCAGCCGACGTTTCTCTCTCGGGCTCGAGTTTTCTGATCCCAATAAGTATAAACATTCTTTGTATCTGGATATAAATATCGAAAAATATCTACCCAATCATTTTCCACAACCTTATCAATCCAAGCTCTTTCGATTGGAAGGAATCCTGTATTTTCTCTATTTTCTTTAGGGCGCGCAAGGTCTATTTCTGTATGAGCAGTATTTATATCTCCACAAAAAATAACATTCTTTCCAGATTTTTTTAATTTATTTATAAATTTCAAAAAAGCATCATAAAATTCAAGTTTGTATTTTAATCTTTCTGGCCCACTGCCACCGTTAGGGAAGTATCCATTAATAAGGACAAAGTTTTTAAAGTAAACTACGATCATTCTACCTTCATCATCAAAATCTGGTATGCCCATTCCATATTCTATCTTATCAGGAATATTTTTTGAATAAATAGCCACTCCGCTGTAACCTTTTCTTTTTTTAGAATATGAGAAATACGAATGGTAGCCTTTTAAATTCCTAGTCGCATCATCAAGCTGGTCGGGTTCACATTTCGTTTCTTGAAAGCAAACAATATCAGGATTTTCAAATGAAAATAAAGGAATAAAATTCCCTTGTTTGGCTGTCGCTCTTAAACCATTTGTGTTCCAACTGATAATTTTCATTTTATTTTTTTAAAAAGAGTTTCAACTAAAGCCAGTTCCTCGGGCTTCTCAGTAAACTCAACCCCTTGCTTTACTCTAATTAATTTATCACTAAAAATATTTTTTATTTCATCTTTATTAAAAAAATGGTAATGTACACCGTATTTTTCAAACTCGCCATCCTCTGAACCCTTAGGATGAAACTCTAAAAAATCTTGTGTTTCTCTAGAAAAAGAAATATTCAAATAAAATCCACCGACTTTTAATACTCGGTTTACTTCATTTTCATATTGATCCCAATCTTCTTTATATAAATGATCGAGCAAGCCCATGTCGCAAATACCATCAAAACTATTGTCTTCAAAAGGTATATCAAGAGCATCTCCTTCAACAAATCGTAATTTCCCTTCCAACCCCCAATCTTTAATCTCACTATTAACCTTATCAACAATGTTCTTTTCAAAATCAAGACCAATAACCCGATAACCTGACTGAGCCAATGTTTTAGCGAATAGGCCTCGCCCCGAACCGATGTCTAATATGATTGAATCTTTCGGAAGATTTTCCATAAAAGCTTTCCCTCTATCTTTGAAAGGGAGATTTGTCCAGATATCGCTCCCAGTTTTGTAAGCTGTCTCAAAAAATTTTTTATGTTCAGCGTAATCCATATTATTATTATAACTTTTTATCTATCCGAATGAAACTTTTTATGTACATCTCGAAGCTGTTTGTCGGTAATATGAGTATATATCTGTGTGGTAGCAATGTTCGCATGGCCGAGCATAATTTGAACAGAGCGAATATCGGCACCGTTCGAAAGTAAGTCGGTTGCAAAAGAGTGCCGAATTATATGGGGTGTTACCTTCTTTGAAATTCCAGCCACAATAGCATAGTATTTAACAATGCGCTCGATCGAGCGGGGAGTCAATCTATTTGAGCCATAGGTCTGACCTATGGTTTTTGGCTCTAAGTTGGAATTATGACCTTGGTTCTTAGAATATTGAACGAACATTGGTTCATCTAAGTCTTTTCTTTTTTTTAAATAGGCTCTAATTGCTTCTTTGGCTGTCTCTGATAAAAAAACAACTCGAACTTTTTCTCCCTTACCTCTAATTGAAAATTCATCTTTTGATAAATCTAACTCTCTATTGAGGGAACAGAGTTCAGAAAGACGAAGCCCTGTTGAGAAAAATAATTCTAGAATGGCTTTATCTCTTAATCTTTTCTGTGTATCAAATTTTTTGTCTGTGATGGGTAAGGTGAGTGGAGCATTTAAAAGTCTATTAAGCTCATCAGTAGAAATTAAATCAAGTGAACGTTCTTTTATTTTTGCTAAATCAATCCGATCAGGCGATAGTGAAGTGATTCCTCTTTTTATAAGATATTTCAAGAATGAACGAAGGGCAATCAGGTGGTAGTTCTGGGTATTCTTCTTTAAGGTTCCTGCCTGTTGTCCTTTAATTTTAATTCCTGGCTGACGATTGAGATACAAACGAAATTCACGGATTTTATCATCATTTATATCACTTGGTTCAGTGACTTTTGTAAACTCAAAAAAACGAGTCAAGTAGTGGTCATAATTATTGACTGTTTTTAGGCTATTTCCTTTCTCAATTTCTACGTGTTCAAGGAATTCTCTTTTTAGTTGCTCTAATTTTGTGGTCATATTTAATGTCGTAAAATAATTATACCATAAAGTGGTCAAATTAGTCCTACAATGTCGAACCTATTGCATTTATTAATAATTTATGCTAATATGTGCCCACAATGTTAACAACAAAGAAAAAACAGAATATTATAAAAAAGAGCCAACTTCACGAAAAGGACACAGGTAGCCCTGAGGTTCAAATTGCTATTCTAAGCAAAAGGATAGATGAGCTAGCTGGACACTTGAAAGAACACAAGAAAGACAACCACTCTCGCCGAGGATTAATCAAAATGGTGGCTGATCGTAGAAATCATTTGAAATTCCTTGAGAAGACAGACAGAGCTAGATTTATGTCAGAGACTAAAAAACTAAAAGAAGCTTAAATAAAAAACTCTCGTTAACTATCGAGAGTTTTTTGTTGTATAATAGAATAAGAAAAGGTCGATAATTAATTTTTAATATAAAAAGCTTCACAAATTATATTATAAAAAAAGTCCTCGGATGAGGGAGGACGAGGAGCCACCCAGTAGGTGATTTTCCTAAATCAGACATTTTTTTATAAAATAATTTGTTTCGCTATTAAACTATATGAGTGTAATTAAACACAAAGAACAAAGAGTTGGAGTTTTTATAGATACATCAAATTTATATCATAGTGCAAAAAATTTATATAAAAGAAAAGTAAACTTTGGTGCTGTTTTAAAAGATGCAGTTGCTGGCCGTAAACTTGTCAGAGCAATTGCTTACGTTATCACAAGTGAAGGTGGGGATGAAAAAAATTTCTTCGATGCCCTAACAAAACTGGGTATTGAAACAAGAACGAAAGATTTACAAGTTTTTGCCGGTGGAGCCAAAAAGGGGGATTGGGATGTCGGATTAGCAGTTGATGCAATGAAGATGGCACCAAAGCTCGATGCTCTTATTCTTGTAGCTGGAGATGGAGACTTCGTCCCACTCGTTGAATACTTACAAAGTACTTCTGGAATTCAAGTCGAAGTCGTTTCATTTGGTAAATCAGCTAGCATGAGATTGAAGGAGCAAGCAGATGATTTCTTGGATTTATCAAACAATTATAAAAAATATTTGATTTATTAAAAGAAAAACCCGAGGAAGCTCGGGTTTTTTACTCTTTTGTTAATCTTAACATCCATCATCCCAGGCTTCTATGGCCAGATTAAATGGGGCCTGGTCGCGACAATAAAGATTTTTAAAATCCATGCTAATGTTTTCAATTTCAGGACAAAAAGAAACTGAAACCACCCTATCTTTAAAGGTAATCATTTTCTTGAAAACCTTTAACAAAAAGCCTTTTCGGTTTTTTCTTATTACCGTGCCTTCAAGGCAGATTCTTCTGCCGAGGTCGTCTGTGTAGGCAATACAGACGCCTTTTTTCTTTTTTTTCATACCTCTATGTATTTAATGAAATATTACAATAATATACTACTTAAGTCAAAACATTTTGGCCCTTTATTTGAATAGCTTTTCGTGCTATAATAAAAAAATTAATATTAAGCTGTTAATCCCCGGACAATTAGAGTTGAAACACTGTTTCAAAACTAGAGTCTGGAGACTAGCTAAAAAACATGAACAGCAAAGAATATGAGTTAGAAGTTGGTGGCAAAAAAATTACAGCCATTTTTAGTGATTTGGCAGAACAAGCCAATGGTTCTGTTATTTTAAAAAGTGAAGGAACCGTCGTTATGGCCACGGCCGTTATTTCAAAAGACGGAAGTAGAAATTTAGGATATTTTAACTTAACTGTTGAATATTTAGAAAAGTTTTATGCGGCTGGTAAAATATTAGGAGGTCAATATAATAAAAGAGAGGGCCGACCAAGTGACCAATCAATTCTAGCAGCCCGAATGATAGACAGAACAATCAGACCGCTGTTCGATCAACATATCAAAAATGCTGTCCAAGTTATCGTCACGGTTATTGCTGTTGGTAAAATGGATCCAAAAGTATTGGGAATAAATGGAGCTTCTGTTGCTTTAGCTGTTTCTGACATTCCTTGGAATGGACCTATCGGAGCAGTTCAAATTAGTAAAACAAAAGAAGATCAAACCATAAAAGCTAATCATTACATTCCAGGGGCAGATGAAGCTGTCTATGAATTAGATTTACTTGTTTGTGGAAAAGATAAAACAATCAACATGATAGAAGCGATGGCTTTTGAGCTAAATGAAGAAGAAATGGGCAAGTGTTTCGATTTAGCTTCAAGTGAAATTACTAAATGGGAAAATTTTCAAAACGAAGTAATAACGAAACTAGGAAAGAAAAAACTAGTTTTTCCCATAACCAAAATGAAAGATGGGGATGTTTCTTTGTTTAATGAAAAAATTAAACCCATATTAGACGAAAAGCTTTTCACAAAAGAAAGTAAAAAGATTGAAAACGAAATGGAAATACTTTGGAAAGAAATATTAGAAGAAAAATATAAGAAAGATGAAGAAAATAAAGAAAAAAGTGTGGCTGAAGATTACATTCATCTATATATGGACGACATGTTTCATCAAAAAGCCCTTATCGATGGTCTTCGAGCTGATGGTAGAAAAGTAGATGAGATAAGAAAAATTTACGCCAAGGCTGGAGGAATATCAGAAGTCCTTCATGGTTCTGGAATATTCTACAGAGGAGAAACTCACGTCTTGTCAGTCTTAGCACTTGGTGGACCAGAAGACATGCAACTGGTAGAAGGAATGGAATCTCAATTAAAGAAACGTTTCATGCATCATTACAATTTCCCTCCATATTCAGGAGGTGAAACTGGTCGAGTCGGTGGAATAAACAGAAGAGAAATGGGCCATGGTTTTTTAGCAGAGAAAGCCTTAACTCCAGTTATTCCTGAAAAAGTTTCTTTCCCCTACACAATCAGAGTTGTCTCTGAATCAACAGCTTCAAATGGCTCAACTTCTCAAGCTTCAATCTGTGCAGCTACTATCGCTTTAATGGATGGAGGGGTTCCGATTAAAAATCCAGTAGCGGGTATTTCTGTGGGATTGATGGCTGATGAAAAAAATAAAGACAAATATGTTTTACTTTCAGATATTCAAGGACCAGAAGATCACTACGGTGATATGGATTTCAAAGTAGCCGGAACAGTAAACGGAATCACAGCAATTCAACTTGATGTTAAAGTAGATGGAGTTCAAATTCAAATTCTAAAAGAAGCCTTAACAAGAGCCAAAACTGCTAGACTACAAATTCTTGAAACAATCACTGCGGAAATAAAAAAACCAAGGGAAAACATATCTCCCAATGCTCCTAAAATTCTTGTAACCAAAATAAAAAAGGACCAAATAGGAATGATAATAGGGCCAGGTGGTAAAAACATAAATGCTATTCGAGAAGAAACTGGGACAGATATTACAATCGAAGAAGATGGAACAGTTTTTGTCACAGGGAAAAATGATGGAGCAGATAAAGCCATAGCCATTATTGAGAGCATGACCCATGAATACAAAGTGGGAGATAAAGCTGATGGTGTAATTGTGAAGATTATGGACTTTGGGGCCTTCGTAAAAATCGGACACGACACAGAAGGTTTAGTCCATGTATCAGAAATAGCACCATTTAGAGTTGAGAAGATTTCCGATTTTCTAAAAGAAGGAGATACTGTTCCGGTTAAAATCATAAAGTTAGATGAAAAGGGCCGACTTAGTTTCTCGATCAAAGAAGCAAACGGTGACTTTTTCAAACCGAAAGTCTAAAAAATATTTTCCCGTCTTCATCAAATAAAGATCAAATAAACAAAGGCTCAAAATAAATTAAATATTTTGCGCAATTTGTATTATAATTATATAAGGTTAAATAGTTTAATCTCTAATGTAATGGAAGAAAAGAAAACACAATTAAACGATAAAGATATTAAAGTTTTGAGAACTTATACTTCTGATATGGCAGAAGCTATTCGAGATAATGAAATGTCTGTCATAAAAGTCGCCTTGGCTGAAAAAGAAAAGAGAGAGAGAGAAGAAGTATACAAAGAAGCAGAAGGAACGAAAACTTCAAAAATATTTTTAACTATGGGAGGAATTCTATTAATCATTATGGCGATTATAGGATCCATGTATTTAATATCAAAAAAGAAAGAAGTTCCAATCAAAACAGTAGCCGAAGTGGAAACTTTCGTTGCATATGATTCATATGAATATATTGATACAACTGGCATGTTAAACATAGATGGTTTGGTGACAAAAATTAAAAGTCTTACTTCGCAAAATACTGGCTTGGTTAAAGTTTTATTCCCAACAGAAACAATAACGGATAAATCTCAATTACTCACAACTCAAAAGTTTTTTTCTTTGTTTAGAATAAATGCTCCAGGAGCTTTAGTAAGATCTCTATCAGACAAATATTTAGTTGGTCAATATTTTGATAAAGAAAATCTAACTAATGAAAAATATAAAATGTTCTTAATTTTTCAAACTGACAATTATAACCAAACTTATGCTTCAATGCTAGATTGGGAAAAGACGATGTCGAAAGATTTGTCCATGATGTTTAATTTAAACACAGAAGAAACAACTATTAATAATCAATCTTGGAAAGATCTTGTTTTAAACAACAAAGACGTTCGAGTCTTATATGGGCAAGGTGGAGAAGAATCATTGTATTATGTTTTTGCTAATAAAAATAAATTAATTATTACAAATGATATCAATGTTTTAAGGGCGATTACAGCAAAATTGTTAGCAAAGAATAATCAAGAGCTATAAGTAGTTGTTGTTTGACTTATAAATTGATAGAATATTATTAGTAATTTAATTATAAGAAAAATCAGGCGATATTTTATTATTAAAAAAATGAGGATTAATAACTCCTTTTAAATAAAAATGGATTTAGAAAAATACAAAGTAAAACTCGAAAAAGAAAAAGCCCTCTTAAAAGAAGAGCTGGCTGATCTTGGAAGGGTTGATAAAACAGGGGATTGGCAAGCTACTGCAGAGAATGAACTAAGTGATCAAGAAGTTCAAGATTCAGGTGATCTAGCCGAAAAAGCAACAGACTTTGAAGAGAGGTCAAGTAAGTTAGATTTACTAGAATTACGATTAAGAGATATTGAAAACGCTTTGGAAAAAATAGACGAAGGTAATTATGGTAATTGTAAAAATTGTAAAAAGAAAATAGAAGAAGATCGATTAGAAGTAAACCCTGCAGCTCAAACTTGCAAGGAGTGCATGGAAAAAATTATATGATTAGCTAAAACCCAAAATAACTGTTTTGGGTTTTAATTTTTATGTCATTTTCAAGAATCTACTCAGCCCAAACGCATCTTTTAAAGGGCAAAATAGTAACAGTTGAAGTTGATATTACAAAGAACACTTTGCATTCTTTCACTTTAGTTGGACTTCCAGACAAAGCTGTTGATGAATCAAAAGACAGAATGAGTTCGGCTTTAAAAAATTCTGGATTTAATTCTCCTAAAAACCAAAATCAAAAAATAGTTATCTCTCTTTCTCCGGCTGATATAAAAAAAGAAGGACCTTATTTTGATTTAGCAATCGCTATTTCTTATCTTTTATCTGGTCTTGAAATTGATTTTAACCCAGAGAATAGAATATTTCTAGGAGAGCTTTCCTTAAATGGAGACTTGAGACCAATCAAAGGGGCTCTGCTTTTAACCCAAGAGGCTAAAAAGCTTGGATATAAAGAAATATTTCTACCGATAGAAAATGCCAAAGAAGCCGCTCTTGTTGATGGTATTATTGTATATGGAGCGAAGAATTTAAAAGAAGTTATCAATCATATATACATACCTCAAAGAGATAAAAAGGGGAATCTTCTTGAAATGGAAAGACCAAAATTATCACCAACTCCAAAAACAAAGATAATATTACCAGAAAAGAAAAATGCCTTGGATTTCTCTGACATTAAAGGCCAAGAAGGAGCAAAAAGGGGACTTGAAATCGCGGCCGCTGGTGGGCACAATATTGCTATGTCGGGCCCACCAGGAACAGGGAAGACAATGCTGGCTAGAGTTTTTACTCAAATTCTACCTAATTTAAATAAAGATGATTGTCTTGAAATTACAGGAATTCATTCTGTTGTAGGTTTATTGGAAAATGAAATAATAACCGAGCCTCCATTTCGAGCTCCGCATCATACAGCCAGTTATGTCTCAATGATCGGTGGAGGAATAAATCCCAAACCAGGAGAAGTAACCCTAGCTCACCGAGGAGTACTCTTTCTTGATGAATTTCCAGAGTTTGAAAAAAAGGTTTTAGAATCATTACGCCAACCACTTGAAGATAATATTGTTTCAATATCACGAGCCAAAGGTTCAGCTATTTTCCCTTCGAATTTTATTCTTATTGCCGCTATGAATCCTTGTCCATGTGGCAACAAGGGAAATAGGCAGAAAGAGTGCATATGCAGACCAAGTGACCTCGAACGCTATAAAAGAAAAATATCAGGACCAATAATTGATAGAATAGATCTTTGGGTAACAGTCGGAAATGTCGATTACGATAAACTTTCAAATGAACAAAGAGAAGGAGAGAGCACTGAGACCATAAAGCAAAGAGTTCAAAAAGCTCGTGATATTCAAATAAAAAGATTCAAAAATTCGCAAAGAAAAATAAATACCAACAGCGAAATGAACGTCAAAGACCTCGCCATCTTTGCACCTTTGACTCCCGAAATAAAAAATATATTAAATCAAAGTGCTGAACGCCTCCAACTCTCAGCTCGGGCCTACCACCGCACCATAAAACTAGCCCGTACTATCGCCGATCTTGAAGGTAGTGAAAATATTACACAACAACATATATTAGAAGCCCTACAATACAGACCACGCGAATCTTAAATTTTGGGAAGTCTCTCAAAGATTACAGAAACTCCTATAAATTTTAAATTATTTATAAAAAATATTAAAAATCAGCTGTAACAGATACAAACGGGTGTAGACATCTGTTACAAATTAAATATGAAGACAACTATAAAAATAAACAAGGGTAATTTAAAAAGTGGGGCAGAAACTCTTGGGAATATTTTATTAGCATGTATTGCTGTTGCCGGAATAGCTGGAATTGCAGTTGTTGCTCCAAATGCGATACAACTTCTAAAATATTTCTTACCTGAAGATGAAATGAAAAGACATTACAAATACCGTGCAGAAAGTAGTCTAAAAAATCTACTCTCTAGCGGATATGTCCAAAAACAAATTATTGATAATAAAATAATATTTAAATTAACAAATAAAGGAAAACTAAAATATGAATCTCTTAAAACAAGAAAAGTAAAAAAATGGGATGGTAAATGGAGAATAGTTTCTTTTGATGTTTATGAAAAAAATAGAAAGAAAAGAGATTTACTTCGACGAGAACTTCAGGCTTTTGGCTTCCAAATGATGCATCAAAGTATGTGGATATATCCTTATCCTTGTGATGAATATATTGCTTTATTAAAATCCGATTTATCGTTCGGGAAAAATGTGCAGTATATGCTAGTGGATTATGTAGATATGCATTTTGAGCTGAAGGGCATGTTCAATTTATAAACTCAACAGTTTTTAAGTTTTTCTCCAGCAATATTGCTTGTAACAGTTATAAACGGGTGTAGTCGTCTGTTGCAAGTTAAATTTCTTTATCTAATCTTTTAGCTTCAGCCCAAGAAAGCTCGTAGATTTTCTTCATGGCATCGGCAATTTCTGAACTTTCAATAATAATTCCAAGTTTTTCTCGCCATGAAGCTATCATAACTTTATTATCATAAATATTTATTTCGGGTGAAAAATAATATTTATCTGCTGGAACAAAAGCAATCTCTCTTTTTTCTTCTTCATCATGTTTTTTTCTCTCTATACCTATTTCAGTTACAGGCGCAATTGCACGAATTGAAATTCCAGCTTTTGCTCTCCTGTGATAATAATCAGGGAAATATCCAGGCAGTCCAGCATGCATATCATCGGGTGTAGCATACGCTCTTATCGGCTCATGGGAAGTTAGAGTATCTTCATATACTTTTTCCATTCCTTCTCGTCCCTCATAGAAGAAAACTTTTGGCCTATCAATTACATTATGAATTGATTTTAATTCTGGAATAATTTTTCTTGCTTCATTTATAAACTTTTGGTCTTCCTCTATCTTTTTTACAAGTAATTTTTCAATTTGATCCGGAGATAGAGCCACATATTCTTGCTTAGGTTCTTTACCAGATACTTTAACTAGTTCTTTTGACTCAAGAGAGGAGAGAATATGATAGCAAGTCGGACGATTTATTCCTGCACGACGCGATATCTCTGTAACAGTCCCTTTGCCAATAGAAAGTAGTGCTAAATACACCAGAACTTCCTTCTCTGAAAATCCTATATATTCCAAACTTTTCTTCAAATCTAAGTTTTCATTTTCCATATAATAAGTATATATTAAAGCATAATACTTTGTCAATACTTATGAACAAAATATCTGATATATTTATTTATCCTTATAAATTAACTTATTATATATAATATTCTGACTATACTACTTGACAAATGATTTTTATTTTATATAATTTAAGAAATGGAGATATTTTTACAAATATGGGGAGGAGTATTTTATTTATTCGCTAAAATCTTTCTCTATAAAGCAGAAGGCGAGGAACCTCATTCAAGATTACGATTATATGGTTGGATAATATACCTTATAGGAGTACCAGCTTGGATTATCATCTTATTTTTAAATAAAAATTGGATTGCTATGTCTGTCGAAGCAGGAGGTATTCCCGCTATAATTTTTGGAATTATGTTGAGTACAACTTTATTTAAACAATTTCCAAACCATTGTAAATATTTTTGTAAAAATATTTACAATGGGAATGGTTGCCTTAGGAATCATGTATAGTATTCATGATTTTGGTGGAATTACTACCTTAACTCAAGTTTTAGAAATAGGAGTTATTTCTGGATTTTTAATAGGAACATACTTACTAGCAAGAAAGAATCCAAAAGGATGGCTCTGGTTTATACTCATGAATCTAAATATGGGAACACTTATGGCAATACAAGAGAAATGGATTTTTACTGGACTACAAATTATTTCTCTTTATTTTGTTAGTCTTGGATTTTTAAAAACTAAGCATTTATATAAAAAGAATGTATTATTAATTAATAAGTAATTATATGACAAAAGAAATTTGTAAAACATGTAACAAGGAGTTTATGATAAGAGATGAAGATCTTGTTTTTTATAAGCAGATGAAAACAGTCCCCCCTCTTTACTGTCCAGAGTGTCGAATGGCACAACGATTAATCTTCCGTAACGAAAGAACTTTATACAAAAGATCATGTGACATGTGTAAGAATGACATGATCACTCTTTATTCACCAGAATCACCATACAAAGTTTATTGTAGTAAATGCTGGTGGAGTGATGAGTGGAATCCAAAGGATTATGGAATGGATTATAATCCAAATAAAAAATTTTTCGAACAATACAAAGAGCTTCAATCTAAAGTTCCACGACTTGGAATTATGGAAATTCAAAATATTCGAAGTGAATACACAAATGGTTCAGCTCAAAACAAAGATTGCTATTTAATATTCGCATCTGATTATAATGAGGACTGCCTATATGGAAGATTGCTCCAAAGAGATAAACAATGCGTGGATTGTGCATTTTTACACGAATCAGAACTTTGTTATGAATGTATTGATTGTCGAAAATGTTTTAAATGTATGTATAGTGAACAATGCCAAGATTGTACTGATCTATTATTTTGTTACAACATGAGAAATTCTAATAATTGTATACTCTGCACAAACGGTAGAAATGTTTCTAACTCAATTTTAAATATAAAATATTCAAAAGAAGAATATGAAAAAAAGAAAATAGAAATTCTAAAAGATTATGAAAGTATTGAAAGGGCTAAAAAAGAATTTCGTGAATTGAAAGATAAAACGATAAGAAAGTTCACCACTCAAACAAAATGTCACAATGTAGTAGGGGATTATCTACATAACTGCCAAGAAGGAGTAGAACTTTTCGATACATATGATGCAAAAAATTGTTCCTACATGAAAGATACGGAAGGTCCAAATTCTGATAGTTGGGATTGCAATAATTACTATTATAAATGTGAATTTAATTATAATGTAATGGGGTGTTTACAGGTTAGTAGATCAAAAAATTGTGCTTTCATATTTTACTTAAATGATGCCGAATATTGTGAAAGTTGTCACCATACATCAAATGCCCTTGGTTGTATCTCTATTAGAAAAGGGAATTATATGATCCTTAATAAAGAATATGAAAAAGAAGAATATTTTAAAATAAAAGAAATAATTGAAAATCAATTAAGAGCAGATGGATTGTTTGGACAATTTTTTCCACCAGAAGTTGCACCATTTTCTTATAATGAATCCTTAATTCAAGATTTTTATCCACTTACTAAAGAGGAATCAGTAAAAAGAGGATATAAATGGAATGATGTGATAACGGGTACTTATGGAAAAGGAACAATAAAAGAAAACGAAATTCCAAATAATATTGTTGATGTAACCGACGAAATATTAAAAGAAATATTAGTTTGTAAAAATTGCAATAAAAATTATAAAATTATTGAGGCTGAATTATCTTTCTATAAAAAAATGAATGTGCCATTACCGCATAAAGATTTTGAATGCCGACACAAAGATAGAATGGAAAAAAGAAATGGGATGAAATTATTTCATAGTTCTTGCATGAAAGAAGGTTGTAAAAATGAATTCGAGACTACTTATAGCCCAGATAGACCAGAGACAATCTACTGTGAGTCTTGTTACCAAAAAGAAGTGTATTAGTAATTAACAATGACAAATTACTATTTTAAAAACACCTATCGCCATGGAGATAGGTGTTTTTGTGTTTTTATTTGTATTTAATTTTTAATTAGTAATTATTAATCAGTAATTATTCTAGAATGGAGGACGCATCTTGGATCCGTTAGCATTTTCAACTTCAAAGTGAAGATGTGGTCCTGTTGATCGTCCCGTGCTTCCGATACTTCCAATTTTTTTCCCTTGGGAAACATTATCTCCAACTCCTACAGAAACAGTGTTAAGATGAGCATAAAAAGTCTTTGTTCCATTAGCGTGCTGAATAATAACATAATTACCATATCGTCCTCCACAATTTTTTGATCCTTCTTTGCATCCAGCTACAACTTTTACAACAACCCCTGAAGCCGCCGCCACGACTAGGGTTCCTCTCTTGTTTCCGATATCAACTCCATAATGGAATCCCCCTTTTCTAGAACCATAAGGGGAGGTTATAATTCCAGAAGTTGGCCTAATATAATATCCTGCTGAGGCTTTAGTATTAGAAGAAGTAGAACTATTGCTAATTGAAGAAGTTTTCTTGTTTGAAATAATGATTGGCTTAATTATACCGTTTGGCACAAAAAGTATACCTCCCTGCTTAAGTCCATCTTCTTTTGAAATATCATTAAAGATTAAAATATCTTCAGTTTCTGCATCATATTTATCCGCAATTTTACTTATAGTATCACCCTTTTTAACAATATGTTTAACTCCTGTCACAGGAAGAATATTTAATTTTTGTCCGACTGAAATGTTTTGTCCAGAAATATTATTTTCCCAACGAATAGTATTCATTGAGACATCGAATGATTCAGCAATCTGAGAAAGTGTATCCCCGTTTTCAACAGTATAAACAATTATTTTGTCAGATAAGGAACTTTTTTCATATTTTATATCTGATTCTAAAAAACTATTACTATATATAAAAGAATCATCTTGGACAATAATTATATCTTCTTGCTCATTTATACTCTTTACATCTGGATTAACTGAAGATTCTAAAAGGGGAATGGTTTGAGAATTATAGACATTATCATTGTCTGTTTTTGTTATCTCTTCAGCTGTTACATTTATCCCTAAAACCCTCGTTGTTAAATCAGAAAAAAAACTAGCATACGCATGGGAAGGAGTGCTAGCTATAAAAAAGAAAAAGATTAAACAATAAAAGGTCTTAATGATATAAGACTTGTAAAATATAAATATTTTCATCTTCGGTTGTTCTATTTGTTTAGAACTATCCTCAGAATCTTTTGATTGATTTTGAATAAGCCTAATTAAATAATTACACCACATTACCCCTTATTTAGGAATACAGTACGACCGCTAAAAGCGAGAGCTGTAATTATAAGTAATTGGCATAATTGTTACAATCTTGCAGAATATGCTTGAAAAATAAAGCTACTATAAGATTTTCTGTATATAAGAATCATAAATAATCCCTACATATTTAAGGGTAGCTCAGATGAAGTTGAGAGTCAACCAAGTAATCCACACCATAAAAATTACAACATATTTAATAAATTTTGACAACTAAGCGTACCTTTGATATAATATAACTATGAAAAATGAAAATTCTCCTTCACTTGGGACTAAAGATAAAAAAAGTGACCCAAAACCAGTTTTTGTTTGGGAAGAAAAAGAATTTGTTCCAGGGTATAAAGACGAGACGGCTAATTTCAAAGTTATAATAGACAACGAAGAGTGTGAGGTGGCTATAAATGGAGTAAGGACAGAAAAATATTTAAGTGATTCAAACAACAGAATCCCCAGAGATGAAGAATACTGGGAAGTCTCTGTTTGGGGTGATTTAAAAGAAATTGCGGAAAACTTTGAAGGTATTTACCAATTTAATAATAAAGAAGAAGCTGTTAAAAAGGCAGAAGAATTAGCCAGCGAACTTATAGCTCTTAAGGTGGATATTGAAAACCAAAAGAAAATGGATGATAAAATGTCGGATGCTGATAATATTATATTAAATAAGATTGGAAGAGATGAAAATATAACCATAGATAAAGAAGCAGAAACACATAAAAAAATAGAAGAACTCAAGATTTTACTTGATATATATAAATCTAAATCTGACAAGACAAATGATAACGTAGAACTAATAGAAAAAGAAAACCCAAACATGGAAGAAATTGTTTATCTGTTTAAAAATTACAAAATTGACCAAATTGTTTTGGCTGGAAAAAACACCAAAGAAGGAATAGCTTTAACTCCTGATTTCGATACACAAGCCGCCCTTTATTTGTTACACAATTTAAATAAAAATGAATTAAACCAAACATACTCAGAAGGAGCCGTCAGCACACTCGTTAATAACCGAGAAGATTTAGAACCCCAATTGGAAGGAGAAGGGAACCAATGGACAACAGGGGGGTTAAAGATTATTTTGGATACAGGAGGTGAATGGCTAAAAATAATATATAAAGATGGAGAGAAAATTATTTACCTCGATCATCACGGTGAGGGCAAGAGAGGTGCCACCTCAGGAGCAAAAATGGTTTACGAAATGATGGAAAGTGCAGGTATTTTAATAGAGGAGCCTTGGGTCAAAGATTTTGTAGAAATGGTCAACACCTTAGACAACTTATCTTATGTCGACAGAAAAAAGGGAAAAGAAGGTGAAATATTTAATGAAAATTATTTTGTAAATTATTGGCCTGAAACTATCTTCGCTTTAGCTGAAGACTATTTGCCCCTTGAAAAAGTCATTGAATTTTTTAAAAAAGGAATTATTAAAGATCCTTTTTCTCCAATAACAGAAGCGGATTTAAATGGTGAAACTGGCCAAACAAAAATAAATTTCAACGGAGAAAATAAAACCTTAAAAGAAACTACTGTCACTTTAAGAGTAAAAGCCAAGGAGACAATCACCTCAGTAAAAAAAGGTGAAGAAATTCAGGTTGAAAAAGGATATAATTTTGAAAAAACAAAACTAGGAAAAGTATTATTCCATGACTTCAGTAAAAAAAATGGAAAGATAAATACAATAGACAACAAGTTAGCATTCAAGGCCATAAAAGCTCTGGGTTATGATACATATATTGTTTGGAACGAAAAATCAGGAACATTTTTTATAAACTCAAATATAGGAGACTTAACAACATTGGCAGAAGAATTAAACAAAAAAAATCCTAATTGTGCTAAAGATATAAGAGGCGCCTTTGTTTTTGGTAAAACAGGAAATATGAAAAAAGAAGATTTCCTTAATCTAATCGACCCAAATATTATAAATAATTCTAAATAATTTTATGAGAGAAAAAATTTCAGTTGCACAAATGGATATGGAAATGATTCGACAAGGTGTTATTATAAAAAAAGTTGAAGAATTAAAAAAACTGGGTTTGTCAGATGAAGAAATAAATAAAATATTCGAGGAAAAAGGAGTTGATCAAACAATTTTAAATGAAATAAAAAAAACTGAAGACGAAACAATACCCGAAATACCCATTGAAACAACGAGCGAAAATTCTGAAGGGAAGGAAGGGAAAGAAAATGCTGAATACGAAGCTAAAAAAGCTGAGATAGAAAAAAGAAGGCAGGAAGAGTTGAAAAGAATTTCTTTTGATGAATTAATGGCTGAATTTGAACATAACAATCATAGATTAATAGGGGTTAGAGCCGAAATTGGTGATTCTACGTTTAGAATAATAGATGTGGATGACATAGATCAAGAAGTTATAATTGATTATATAAAACCTGATAATACTCATAGTAATTTTGGACTTAAAATAGGCAATGAAAAAACATTTAAAAAATACAAAGAAAAGTACAAAGACGTAGACTGGTCAGATGAAAACATCAACGATAAATATGATACAGAATTAATAAAATTAAAAAAACAACTTAAAAAAGGTGAAGCGGAAAATGCTAGAAGAGAACAAGTAGAAAACTCTACAAACCAAGAAAAAATTAATGCTGTTTTCGACAAACTAATAGAGTCAATTATTGAAACAAAAAAACTCGAAGAAAAACTCACCGAAATTATAGTATTGGAAGCAGAAAGAGATAAGAATACTTCGGAGTTTTTCAAAGAAACCAAAGACAAAAAAGATACAGAGCAAAATAAAGAAAATGATTTGCTAAAATCAAAAGAAGGTAGTGAAAAACGAGAGGTATTTTCGTACAAAATCGATATAATAAAAGAAGAAATACATAAAATCCTTTTTTATAATGAACATATAAATAAAATATACAAACTAGATATAGATGGAGCAGAAAACAAAATAAATATAAAGGGTGCAATAGAGGGAATAAAAAAGACATTTTTAAAAGATATAAAGGTGGATATTTCAATTAATGCCGAATTAATCAACAATGGTGATAATATAATAATTTCGCAGTACAATCTAGACGCTGGAATATTGACACCACTGATAAAGCCAATCATTGAGAAAAATCTTAATACAATATCAGATAAAATTAAAGAATTTATTAAGAAAAAAGAGAATAAAAAAGTCGAAAAAATTTGGATTGAAGGTGGTGAATTAAAAGCTAATTAATAATATATTTTATGATAAAAGATTATCCTCCAAAAACAAAAGAAGAGCTTGTAAAAGAAAAAGAGGAGTTAATGACTTCCATCAAAAAACAAAAAGATGGTCAACTTGCTATGCTTAACACCCTTATTGAAATGGGGGCATCAGAAGAAAAAATTGCTATGGCAAAAAAGGCTATGGGAATTGAAGATGATTCAAAAGAAGGGATAGATGCAGATAAAAGCAATTGGGCTTCAGCTCCTTTTCAAAAATTTGAAGATGAGGATAAAGAAAAAAGAACAACAGAAGATAGAAAAGTTGAGAATGTGGAAATTGAAAAATTAAAAAATAAGATCAACGAAATAACTTTTGAGCTTAATAATGATGAAGAATACAATAAAGCGGTAGAAGAAAATGACCAAGACAAGATTAAAGAATTAGAAATTTACAGAAAAGAAATGGAGAAAGAGAGGGAAGATCTTTTAAAACAGATTAATAATATAAGCCTTGCTGATAAAAAAGAAAATGAAACAAAAGACGAAGAAAATAAAAAAACAACAAAAGAAAAATCAAACAGACAACAATTAAGAGATGCTGAAAATAAAATAAGAGAGATTAAAATAGACCAAACCGTAATCGAAAGAGAAAAGCAGGAATTGATGGACCAAGGATACCCAGAAGATTTCGCCACAAAATTAGCAACTTTAAATGCTGAAATTGTCGCTGATGAAAAAATAAGACAAATTTATATTGATAATCCAAAAATACAAAATGGTGAAATTAAATTAGAAAAATTGGAGAAAAAATTGGAGAAAAATATTGAAGATAGGGACGATTTACTTCTATCCGGACAAAAAACCAAAGAATCTCCAAAAGACAAGGAAGACAAGATAGAGGAAACAAAAAGAAGTATCTTTGGTTTTTTTAGGTCTGGAAAGAAAAATCAAATAGAAAAAGAAGAAGGGGAAGAAGAAGACGGATCAGATATTGAAACAGAAAGAGCTTTTAGTAATTTAGAAAATTTGGAAAAACTAGCTAAAGAAAAACGAGAATCTGGTAGAGGGATTGGAGCAATGGCAGCAAGAGGGTTAGACAATTGGGAAACCTTTGGCAAAGGAGAAAAAGGAGCAAGTGGTTTTAGTAAAAGAATGCTTAAAAATGGAATAAACCTAGCATTGATTGGTTTAATATCATCATATTCAGTTGAAAAAATGGCTGAAGCTGGTGTCGGTACGGCTACCTCTTTAGCTGGTGGGACCTTTTCTTATTTAGGAAATAAAATGATTATGGGAATGGGGTTTGTCGCTGCTTTTGATTTGGCTGGAAACAAAATATCTATCAATAATGAAAGCAGGTTTGCCAAAGGAGCCCAAAAGGCCATGCCTTGGATAATTGGAATAGGATCTGTCGCTGCTGCTTATTCTTTATCGGGAGGAACAGTTGCGGTCGCTAGTGGTTTAGGATTTCTTGCGAGGAAATTTTGGGGAAATAAATTCACCAAAGAAAAAATAGAAGAAAGGCGTGAAGAAAAAAGAGAAGGATTGCTTGCTCGGATTAAAGCCGAAGGCGAAACTATTAGTTTAAAGAAAATGGCTAATTATGAAAAAGAGTATAGCAAAATAATAAAGAAATACGATCGAATGAGGATATGGGGAAGATTGGTAGATGGAGCAATGAAACTAGCCATTGGTTCAGCTGTAAGTGCGGCCACCCTTGAAGCCGTCGGATACGCTAAAGATCATATGTCTTCAGAAAATACATCTGATAACGAGAACAAAGATGAAGGAAACTCAACTACTACAAAAGAAGATGGTAATGGAGAAACTCAAAAACAAGAAGACTCGGGCAATACTGAAAACAATGAGTTAAACCAAAATGAAGCATCTGCAGATAATACTTCTAGCCCTGATAACACAAACTCCGAACAAGAAACAAATCCTGAAACTCAAGAAGCTCAAACAGAAGTTCATAACGAAGTAACCGCCACAGCTGATAATGGACAAGGAGCTATCTCTACCATTCGTGAACTTCAACATAATCTCAAGGCTGAGTATAGTGATAGCTTAGAAAATAATCCTGATGGTGTGCCAGAAAGTGTTAAACACATTTTAAACACTGATGCAGATGATTTAGCAAAAGAATATGGTATGTATAAACCAGGAGAGGACGCTGAGAGTGTCTTAATAAAATCCGGAGAATCTTTCACTGTAGATGAAAACGGAAATGTTAGTTTCGGTAATACTTTGCTTGAAAAAGGAAATGAAACGCAAGCTAGTTCTATTTATGATGGTAAAATGTTTGACTCTGATAATTCTGGACAAGTAATGAATCCATCAGATAGTAATGATTCAAATATTCTAGACTCCAAACAAGGTGACCCTGATTATATAGACAGTCATACTGATACATCAAAAGCTCCTGCAGATAGCATCCCACCAGAACAAGAGCATACAACCTCGGCAGAATCTAGAGAACAGTATGTTTCAATCACAGGAAATAAAGAGGTTCCATTGGGAGAGAATTTAAGTCAAATAGAAATCGGGCATGTCCATAAAATCTTTAATGATAATATTGACCATCTCTTCCACGAAAGACCAACTGGGGAATGGGAATCTATTCAAAAGAACATAAATGCAGAAAGAATTCTAGAATTATCTGAAAAAGGAGAGATCTCTCGTAATTTTGAACCTTTAGTAAATCATATAAAAAATTTACAAGAAGTCACAGGTCTTCGTCCTTATGGGGCTGATATCTTTCACCAAAGGCCCGAAACAATTCCACATTTTATTGGTCGAGCATTAGAAGAGGCTCAGAGGCTTGGCAAGTTAGAAAAGGTTACATTATAAATTAATTATTAAATAAAAATGAACATCATAAATAAAGACATATTTGATTTGTTTCAATTAGATAAAATGGAAAAAGGGAAAGCAGAAGAAACTCTTAATAGATTAGCTAAACTTATTTTTCAAGCGGTTTTAGTTAGAGTTTTGCCAACATTAAATGAAAAACAACTAGCTGAATATGAGAAAATTGTTGATGGCAAAGAAGAAGGAGATATATTGTTTAAATTTTTAAGAGACAATACAGAAAATTTTGATGATATTTTAAAAGAAGAATCTGAAAATCTTAGAATAGAATTATCTAAATAATAAAATCGAGTATTTCCATCTAAAATGATACAATAAGACTCATGGAATATCTTGAATCTTTAAATGACAAACAAAAAGAGGCCGTTCTTTATACGAATGGGCCTCTTTTGATTGTAGCTGGAGCTGGAGCTGGTAAGACCAAAACTTTGACTCATCGAGTCATACACTTGATACACCAAGGAGTAAATCCTGAATCAATCTTAGCTGTAACTTTTACCAATAAAGCAGCCAAAGAGATGCGTGACAGAATAATTGAGATGTTAAATAAACCAATTCATGGCAATGATATTATTATAAATAATTTCGGCCAGATGACACACATTCCTTTCGTTTCGACATTCCATTCTTTGGGTGTTTATATTATCAAAGAAAATTCTCACTTAATTGGATTAAATAAGTATTTCTCAATAATGGATGAGAGCGGAGCTCTTAGTATGATAAAAAGTATTATGAAGAAGCATGATATTGATCCGAAACAACATGAGCCGAGAAAGATTAAATCTATCATTTCAAAATCAAAAGGGGATTTTATTACCATAGATGCATTTAATGAGAAGGTTAATACTGCCGTCGGGAGTATCGTCGCTTTAATTTGGCGTGAGTATGAAGCTGAACTAAAGAAAGAGAAAGCTCTCGACTTCGATGACCTTCTTCTGCAAGCAGTTTTAATTCTGAAAAAATACCCAGAAATAAAAAAGCACTACCAAGACAAATGGCAATATGTTCACATAGATGAATATCAAGACACCAATGAAGTGCAATACGAATTGGCTCTACTTTTAGTAGGGGAGAAAGAAAATATTTGTGTCGTTGGAGATACTGACCAAAATATCTATAGTTGGAGGGGAGCAAATATTAAGAATATGCTTCATTTCGAAAAAGATTTTCCTAAAACTAAAATAATTTTATTGGAACAAAACTACCGATCGACAAAAACTATTATTGAAGCTGCAAATAATATAATTGAGAAAAATATTTATCGTGTTCCTAAAATTTTATTTACCGAAAACATCAATGGTGAGGAAATAACCATCTGTGAAGCCTACGATGAACAAAACGAAGCCTCATATGTAGCGCACCAAATAGATGAACTCTTAAAAGACAATAAACCCGAAGATATCGCCGTTTTATACCGGGCCAATTTTCAATCGCGAGTACTTGAAGAAGCCCTCCTTGATAAACAAATCCCTTATCAAGTTTTAGGAGTGAAATTCTTTGACCGTAAAGAAATTAAAGATATCCTATCGTATGTCCGACTGTCTTACAACAAAGATAGTTTATCAGATATGAAAAGAATTATAAATATCCCCACACGAGGGATTGGTAAAGTAACCATCGCCAAACTATTTTCAGGCCAAATGAATGAACTGCCAAAAACAATGCAAATAAAAATAAATAATTTCTACCAACTGCTTGATGATATTAATTTATTTATAAAAGAGAATAAACCATCTGACTCAATTAAATATGTTATTGAAAAGAGTGGCATAAAAGAAGAATTGTCGCACGGAACAAGTGATGAACAGGAAAGATTAGAAAATATGATGGAGTTAGTAACTTTGGCCATTAAGTATGATAATATACCAGACGGAATTGGGTTAGAAAAATTATTAGAAGATGCTTCTCTTTCAAGTGATCAAGATACCTTGCTTCACGAAAAGGGGAGCGGAGTACGACTAATGACCGTCCACGCTTCAAAAGGGCTTGAGTTTAAATATGTTTTTGTGACGGGATTAGAACAAGACTTATTCCCCCATATTAAAGACCGTGGGAAAAAAGAAGACAATGAAGAAGAGAGGAGGTTGTTCTATGTGGCTATTACCAGAGCAAGAGAAAAATTATTCCTATCTTATGCCACACTAAGAACAATTTTTGGTATGAAACAAGTAAACAGCCCAAGTGAATTTATTTATGATATCCCAGCCCATTTAACAAAATTCGAACATGCTCATTCTTCCGGCGGAGAAAAAATCGTTTATCTATAACCTCCAAAATTCTCCATACCCGGTATGGAGAATTTATAGAAATTTAAAGAAAAACAATATATAATTATTATATGTCTAGGTTAATATCATTTGTACCCAATGAGTACTATCATATATACAATAGAGGGGCCAACAAGATGACCATTTTTGAAAATAAGCCTGACTATGAAAGATTTCAAAAATTACTTTATACGACAAATAGCAAAGAGACCAGCAAGCTTTCTGCTTTAGTTAATATTCCACACCGGGTATGGAATATTGATCGAGGGGAAACGCTCGTAAATATTGGATCTTACAGTTTAATGCCAAATCACTTCCATCTACTCATAAAAGCAAAAGGTAAAGATGAAACAGCCTTGTTCTTACAAAGACTTCAACTAAGCTATTCTAAATATTTTAATATGAAAAAAAACCATACTGGGACGCTTTTCCAAGGAAAAGCAAAAGCTGAACATATTTATGGGGATAAATATTTAAAATACTTAATATCGTATATTCATTTAAATCCCATTAAACTTATTCAAAAAGATTGGAAAGAAAAAGGAGTAGATAATATAAATTTGGCAAAAAAATATTTAAATAATTATAAATACTCAAGTTATATTGATTTTTTGGGAGAAAAAAGAAATGAATCTAAAATCCTTGAACTAGAAGCTTTTCCAAATTATTTTCCAACATCGGATAAGTTTGAAAAAGAAATTTTCGAGTGGCTTAACTATAATAAAAATGAAACATTTAAATAATACAAAAATTCTCCATACCGGGTATGGAGAATTTAGGGCTAAAAAATCAATGGGGCAAAATTTCCTGAAATCAAAAACGGCTCTGTTGAAGATGTCTGAAACGGGGGAAGTAAAAAACTCAGATACAATTATTGAAATCGGCCCAGGAAAAGGAGCATTAACAAACATTCTCTTAACAACTGGGGCGAAAATTATAGCGATCGAAAAAGACAGACAGCTGTTTGATTTTTTGAAAGATAGATTTACTAGTGAAATAGAAAATAAAAAACTATTTTTAACAGAAGAAGACATTTTGGATTTAGATTTAAAAAAACATAATCTTGAAAATAAAAAATATAAAATTATTGCAAATATTCCATACAACATAACTGGGGCTATATTAAAAAAGTTTTTATCGATAGATAATCAGCCGACAAAAATGGTTTTACTTGTCCAGAAAGAAGTTGCCGAAAGGATTGTCTCAAGAGATGGTAAAGAAAGTATCCTATCGTTGAGTGTCAAAGCGTATGGTGAACCTAAATATATAATGAAGGTTAGTAAGAGATTCTTCTCCCCATCACCTAAAGTAGATTCAGCTATCATTTCGATAAATAATATTTCTAAAAATAATTTTAAAAATATTGAAGAGGAAAAATTCTTTTTTAGTGTTGTTAAAGCAGGCTTTTCTCATAAAAGAAAAGTCTTGCGTAAAAACTTAGAAATTCTCCATACCGGGTATGGAGAATTAGGAGGGGGTTTTAGGGAAGTGGGGATTGAGGAGAAAGCTAGAGCTGAAGATATCAAAATAGAAAAATGGCTTCTTTTGTCTAAATATTTATCCACAGATATTTAGGATATATAAAAGATAAGTTGTATAATAAATAAATAAGTTTAGAAGCTGAGAATGTTTAAAGATTCTCAAAACATATGGATAATAATTTAGAGAAATATTTACCAAGTAAAAAATTTATAACAACCATCTTAGTCATCGTGGCTCTCATTGTCATTTTTTTTGCAATAAAGGGGGGTATTTCACTTTTGAAAAACAAAACTGCAAAAGGAAATCCTAAAGAGGTGGGATTGACAGTCGGGGCTATTGTTCAAAAAGATGGCAACAATAATGGCATCGCTGATTGGGAAGAATATTTATGGGGTCTTAATCCAAACAAAAATGGCCCAGAGAATAAAGAGTTGATCCTAGCCAAGAAAAAAGAATTGGAACAAAAGGGTATTATTTTAAAACAAGATGATTCAAGGACTATAACTGAAAGCGAGTTTATATCCAGAGAATTTTTTGCTGCGATTATATCTCTCCAACAGACAGGGGATTTAAACGACGAAACAATGAAATCTATATCTGAATCACTAGGACAAAATATTGTTCCTTCCCCAATTGAAGATATTTATAAAAGTACTATTTTGACAATAATTAGTGATTCAAAATCTACCAGAGAAGAATATTCCCAAAAGATAGGTAGCTTAGTTAAAAGATATTCAGAATCAAACATTGGAAGTGAATTAACCTTTGTAATTCAAGGTCTAAGCAAAAGAGACCCCCAGGCTCTCTATGCAGCAAAAACTGTTGGTGATGCATACATATCTTTTGGGGAAGAGTTCGTAAAAATACCAACCCCAAAATCTCTTTATACAATTCATTTGAACATTGCTAATAATTATGAAAAGACGGGACAATCAATAATTGGCTTAACTAAGATATTAACTGAACCACTTATTGGAATGCGTTCAATTATAAATTACAAAAAATACAACGACCTACTTGCTTCTGATTTAGAAAAAATCTCAAATCTTTTGCAATAATATATTTTTATATGATATAATATAAATACAAACTTATGGCTACACAAATAAAAATAAAAATAATTTTAGGAATAACCTTACTTACTTTTTTTGTCTTTGTTTTGCCATATTCTTCTCCTATTTTTTCTGCTTCAGAAAAGAGTATGTCAAATCTTTATGCAAATCCAAATCAAAGTAATGAGAAAAACCCATATAAGTTTAAAGTTAGCGATGTTGTTAATTCGAGCCTTTTAACTAATGTTGTTGGCTGTACTGGTGTTGTTAATAAAGTTTCTACCTGGATGATGAAGTTCGTTCAATCACCCGCTAAACAAGCCGAAATGATGGTAGAAAAAGTTGAAAATTTTCGAGCACAACTCAAAGCAAGTTGTGCCTCAACTAAAGCAACTGTTCAGGCAACTGCTGGTGCCATTCCAACAGTCAATGATTTAGTCACTCCTATCACAACCGCAATTTCAAAAATGAAAATTAAAAAGATTAAAGCTTGCATGGACCAAGTTGATTCCACTGACGATAAAGTATTAGCAGCACAAATTAAACAAAATCAGAAAGATGCAGAAGAGAGATACAAAGAACAATGTTTCGATGGTATTGCTATTACTTTAGCTAAAAACCAATTGACCGCCATGACTCGTAGTGCCGTTAATTGGGTTAATTCTGGCTATGGGGGTAACCCTTTTTATGTTCAAAATATGAACAACTTTACAAACAATCAGAAAAAAAGTCTTTTAACAAGAGAAGTTCTTTCATTAATTGATCAAGATAAAGCATACCCATTCGGAAGTGCTTTCTCAAAGTCAATTATAAATGGTTACAAAACAAATAATTCAGGTAACTTCCTTGATTCTTTAACTTCTGACCTTTCTTACTTTATAACTAGCAAAGATTCTTATTTCGCAGGGGGAAGTGAGGAAACTGCAGTCGAAAGAGCAAAAAGAGCCAATGAAACTTTTGCGAACGATTTCTCAACAGGGGGATGGGATGGTTGGATAGCTCTAACACAAAGAGACCAGAACAACCCTCTTGGTTTCACTATGCAAGCTAGTCAATACTTGGAAGACCTGCAAGCCAAAAACGAAGAAACCACAAAAGACGAACTCAATCGTAATAGTGGCTTCCTAGATCAAAAGGTTTGTACAAGATGGCAAATCTTTGACAACAGGGGTCATCCATTAAAAGAACCAAACCCAAATTATTACTTATCAGGTAATGGAAATTTCTTTTCCCCAGGACAAAGCGAAGTAGAAATGATAAATGTATACAGGGAAACAAAAAGTAGTAGTGGCTATGATGTCTGTGCTCCGAATGGATGGAAGACTCTCACTCCAGGAGGTGTTATAAAAGAAAAAACAGTTAGTTATTTGAATTCACCAGAACGACAACTGGAATTGGCTGATACAATAAACGAATCTTTAAACGCCTTATTTTCAGTTTTAATTTCAAAATTAGAAGGTAGTGGCCTGTCTGGTCTTTCTGACTCAGTTGTTAATAATACAAACTGGGAAGATACAATGAATTCATATGATGATTCCTCAAGTCCGTACAATAATAATGGCGCCTATGGCGAGTTCAATTTAACACGTGATTTAGGGAATACTTTTGTTCACGATAAAGTTTATCGAGCTGGAAAATGGAATGCTAATAGCAAGATTAACTTAACAAATGAAAATCAGAATTTGATTATGGGATATGTTCCACCTGTTTATGATAAAGAAAACACTGATGATAATGTTAGAAATACAATATCCTCAAATGTTTACTGGGAAGTAACAACTAGTGGTGATACTAAGTTAATTGAAAATGGTTATAATTTCTGGGAAGTGGGGGATAGAGCTTTTTGGAATGGTTCAGAATGGCAAAACTGGAAATGTGGACAACTATCGAGAGGACAATGTACAAACCAAATAAGCCCAATAGAAAGAAGGGGTGTCATCCAGGTTCAAAAAGACTACATAGTAGCAGCAAATGAAATCTTAAAAGTTTTACCAAATATTCTTTCAAAAATGGGTGAACTAGATTACTGTTTACCTGGACCAAACCCAAACTATCAAATAAATTCAATGGATGCACAATCAGCATATCAAGATTGGATTGGATCAATATATGTTGGTCAAAAAGATGAAAATCGTTTTGGGTGGAATGTAGATACAGAAAGCTCTAGAACTTATAAAAATTTTGCTAGTATTTTCGATGATAATAGTAACGTTTGGAAAAAAATTAGAACTGATTATGCTACCATGAGCTGGCTACTTGATAATAACCCTGACGGGTCCTTTGGTAATGGTGGATATGAATACAATCCAAATAAAAATGAAATGGCTAATCTCGATGGACACCGATTGTGGGGTGAAAAAATACAAAATTATGTCAATAATAGTTTATTCCAAAACTTCTATGAATCTTTTGATAAAATTGTAAATACTTTATATTTTAAAAGTAGCACAAATAAATTCTTAGAGAAAGAGAATACCTCAATCCTGAAATCTAATCCAGCATATATAGAAATGGCTGAGACTGGTTATGGAATAACAAAAGATATAACGTATTACGATAACGACATCAGCAAAGTCTCCCAAGAATATAGAGATGCGATTAGTCAATCACAAATCAATATAAGCAAACTAGAACCGATAAAAGCCGAGGTTAGTAAAATAATATTAGCAGCTCAGGCTCGCCGAGATGAAAATTTGGTTAAGATATTAAATGAAGAAACAATAAGAGAGTGTAATAGTATATATTCAAAGTGTATGTCAACAGGGTTTGGACTAACTGCCCAAGAAGCTAGCAGGCTTGGAGAACGAGGCCAACTTTGTTCAGCAAAAAAAGTATCTTGTGAACAAAAAACAATAACATTAGCAGAGTATAAAACAAAGTATAGCCAATGTTTAGACGAGGAAAATATCCAAGTCTATGATCCAGATGAATTATTAAATACAAACTACGACACAGAGAGATGTTATAACAGTTTAGACGATGACCTAGACGGATTAATCGATAATCTTGACCCAGATTGTATTGGTTCAATCATCATACCACCAGGGGGTGGAGGGGGAGAAATTATAGATAATGGTTTCTGTCGCATAGATCCAAAAATTCCTCCTCAACCATCGGCAGATCCAGAGAACGATCCTTGTGCTAGTAGACCAACAAAAAGTGATTGCCTAGAAGAACCTTATTATCATCAAAATAAAGAATCCACCTGTGAATGGGTTTCTTCATAAATATATTATTATGGAAAATAAACCAAAAAGAAGTAAAGCTCTAATAATCACCATCATCGCTATTATCTTTTTATTAATAGTTGGATTTTTGGTCTTCAAAAATCGTGATTCTTTTGGAGTTAAAACTTCGGCCACAATTTCAAGAATTTTTGCTCCACTTATACCATCCACCAATCGGAGCGGACTTGATTCACTCGATGAAAATGCCAAAAAAGAATTAGCCCAAGCTGGAGAAAATCTAAAGAAGGGTGACAGCTTGTCTTTGTATGGAAGAGATTCGAGCAACAATCCAATCGTCGTCAAAACAAATAACAAAAATGATATCTATGGTTTTGCCAATCAAGACATTGTATCCGGGGAGCTTGGTGAAATAGTTCTCAATCAAGGTGGGACGAGTGGTTTCTGGAATTCATTCTCTTCTTTTTTGAATGATTTATTTGGGGGGGATAATCCAGGAAGTATGCCTTTTGGAGGATGGGTATTTAACAATGACCTCGGACTATGGGAATTCGACCCCAACGGTTCTGGTGGTTGGATTATTGGTGGAGGAGGTGGGTGGATTCCTCCAGGAGGATATACTCCTCAATGTAGTGATACATTAGACAATGATGACGATAATACAATAGACGTTAAAGATCCAAATTGTTACGTAGGGGGATTGATTGATGGAGACTATTTACCAAATCATTATTCTGAATCTACTAATCCGATAGGAGGAGGAACTGGCTTTACTCCTCAATGTAGTGATACATTAGACAATGATGACGATAATACAATAGACGTTAAAGATCCAAATTGTCACGTAGGGGGATTGATTGATGGAGACTATTTACCAAATCATTACTCAGAATCAACAAATCCAATAGGTGGAGGAATTTCTTTATTTTATAAATGTAGTGATGAAATCGACAATGACAGAGACACTTTAATTGATATTCTTGACCCAGCTTGCCAT
>Ga0335397_10001226_pt1 | contig 34839 bp, 28 predicted proteins | sample MAT04_FD_205740 | JGI IMG/M metagenome (GOLD analysis project Ga0335397, IMG submission 205740) | Freshwater microbial communities from Lake Fryxell liftoff mats and glacier meltwater in Antarctica - MAT-04 (spades assembly) (version 2) ... | reverse complement strand
GACGCGCGTCGGCCGGATGGGCTCTATCAGGTAGCTCTCTCCATCGCGACGGATCGTGGCGTGCAACCGCGAGACGTCTCCCAGGATGGGGATATCGACGTAGCTCCCTTGCACCGGTTGTCCGATGCTAACGACATCTCCTTGGCAAACGAGGTAGCCACCGACGCCATCGACCCAGAGCACAAAGCGCTGGCCGGGAGGCTGGGCGTTATCCGCGGATGGCAAGGACGAATTCATGGCGCCTGGCTGTGCGGTGGCGATCTGCGCCACGCGGTGATGACTGCTGCAAAGAACCGGCGCGCCGACGCTCGCCGCCAGCCGGGTGCCAACGGCGTCCCAAGCGCGGCGGCGGGCGTCGAGCGCCGGTTCATGATCTGGGCAAAGCTCTAGTATCGCTTCCGCCTGAGCCAAAACAATCGTCCAATCGCCGGCCGTTAAGGCGGCGTGCAATCGTTCCACCAGGTCGCGCGCGGCGATCGCCCTCTGGCGGCAGGCCTGGCGGATCTCTTTGAGTGCTGTCCAGTCTGGCCGCAATGTCTCGGCGGCTTGGAGTTGTTCGTCTGCTTGCGTGAACTTGCCGCGATGGCACATCCGCTGTGCGGTCAGTACATTCCGCGCGGCCTCTTTCATCTGTCGCAACTCGCGGCCGCTAGCGCCTTGTCGCTCGAGCGCGTCGAGCCGGGCAATAGCCGCGGCCGGATCGCCCGCTTGGACGTACTCGGTCGCTTCGGCCAGAGCTTGCGCGATGAATTGCTGTTTCACGGCGATGATCTCACTCGGCTGGGCGCCCAGCGCTTCGGCGGCGGCCAGGTCCTTCCAGCCGGCCAGCGTGGCGCCGCTAGCCAGTCTTGTTTCGGCGCGCTCCGCCATTTTTTGTGCGATCTTGATCATGAGTCTGCGCGCCGGGAGAAATTCGAGTAGCCCTCGCTCTCCGAGGAGCCGGCTGGCGTCCTCTAATCGACCTTGGCGGAGGGCCTCTTCGGCTTCTCGCACTTTCAGTCGCCAGGGCTGGAACATGGGCAAAACCCTTCGAGGCACAACGAATCAGAACAACAGGGGTGTCAATTGTGGCACGCGGAGAAACGTTGGGAACAGCGCGGACGCCTTGGGCTACCCCGCGTCCGCGCTGATCCCATCAGTGACGATTACTAACCGGCCGAAGGCGCGGCGGCCTCGGCGGCGCCTTCCGAGTTCGAGCCATTGAGATACTCGGTGACTTCTTCCACGATGTTCTCGCTGGCAGTGTCGGTCAGCGGGATCTCGCCGTGGAACAAGCCCTCGGCGCTGGTCAGCCGCTCGGCAACATCCAAGCGAGTGCGGAGATCGCCAATCAACTCCTTGACGCGGCTGAGGTTGCTATCGTCAAAGGCGTAGTCGCTGGTGGTCTGCGCGGCTTCGACCATCTTCAGGCGTGCTTCCAGATGCTCGACGTCAACTTCCAACTTGCGCTTGGCGGCCAACATTCCTTCCAACTTCTCACGCGCGGCCGAGAGGCTTTGCTCGCGGGCGTGCTGAATGTCTTTCAGACTGGCGAGCGTGGCGTCCGTGGTTTTGAAGCGCTCGAAGCGGTTCGTCAGGTCCGCCTTGACCTGCGCGGCGCTGTATTGGCGGCCGGCGTAATGAAAGTTGCTGTTGCCCGATCCGAGGTCGGCCTTCAAACGGACCAACTCCGCGCGGTCCTTGCCGAGGCGCGATTCCGTCGAGGCGATCTGCTTCTTGAGTTGATCGACCTCGACCTCTTCCTTGGCGATCACGTGCATGTTCTTGCGAATGTCCGGAACGAGTTCCTTGACCATCCGGCGGGCGCGATCAATTTCGAAGTCCATCGGCACGCTATCGCGCACGGCTTCCGTCATCCGACCGGCGCCGGTGCGGAAGTAGCTGAACGCGTCTCGACCAAAGAACACTGTGCCGACCAGCGCCACACCGACGCCGGCGAGTATTGCCTTCTTGATCATGGGGACATCCTCCCTTTTCTGGAGCCAACGTTTGTCGTGCGGGGCTCGTCGTGGATTTCAGACCAGGCGGGTCTATTGAGCGTGCGATCCGGCGATGGGTCATCGTCAGGCTCAGACGCTACAGCGGCGGAACATCCGGCCGCGAAGAGGAGTTCGCCGGGCTCGAGCGAATCTTGGGAAAAAGGCCAAAAGATTCGTTGAATCCCAAATGGCCCATCCCACTAACGGTCGGGGAGGGAGCCCAGCGTCCGGTCGATGCCGGATTTCACAAATGCAATAACACCAATGGTTTGCGGTGCATGACTTACACGAAAGACAGCTTGGGGGATTAAATTATTTGACAAGGTGCGCCCACGTTATTACGATACCTTAAGTTGCTGAGGCAGATATTCTGCCTTTTTTCGGACGCCTCGCCGCCCAAGCCAGCGCCGAAAAGTTCAGCAACCCACGCAATCGCATGCCCCCGCTGCCGCAAGTATTTTGGCGCTGGGGAACCGCGCCTACTTGCAACCTCTTGCCGCAGCGGCAGAGCCTGGTTGCGTGGGAATTCCTTGTCATGGGACTCGAATCAACGGGCGGCGCTCCTAAACACGTTTCTCCGGTCGAACCAGCGCACGCGCACTCGGCTGGCCATCACGCTGCTGGCAAAGCGGCTCCAAGTCTGTCGATTTGGGGGCGGGCCAAGCGGCTGCTGCTAACGGCGGCGCCCCTTGTGGTCCTCGTCTCGATAGCGACTTGGGGCCATCTGAATCATTGGTCGTTTCACCACGACGAAGCGGAACACTCGGCGCCGCACGTTGTGCCTGTCGCCCACCACCCTGAGACGCCGCCGGCGGAGTCTGCGCAGCCTGCGACTCCGATCGTTGGTAAGGATCTGGGAGGTCCGCGCGTCACGTTCAAATCTCCCAAGGATGTTCATGCTTCGGGCGTCGAGACGGCCATTCTGACGCAGCAACCGTTGAAGCAAGAGATCTCCGCTAACGGCGCGATCAACTACAACCAAACTCTCGTCGCGCAACTTTCTGCTCGCGTCGCCGGCACTGTCTGGCGCATTGAGAAGCAACTTGGCCAGTCGTTCCGCAAAGGAGACGTGCTGGCGATCATCGAAGCCGTAGAAGTTGGTCGCAGCAAAGCGGACTTCTTGCAGGCGCTGGTCCTGTTTCGATTGAAGAAAGAGATTGCCGACCAATTGAAGTTGCGCGAAAGCGTGATTCCGTATCGCCAACAGATGGAGGCGCAGGCCGAAGTCCGCGAAGCCCAGATCCGTTTGACGAACGCCCAGCAAACGCTGGTCAACTTGGGATTACCTGTGAAGATTGAAGACCTGGCCAACGTCGCCGATGACGAATTGAGCCGCCGCGTGCAGTTCATCGGACTGCCTGAGGCGATTACCAAGACGCTCGACCCCGCCACCACCACGGCCAGCCTGGCGCCGCTATTGGCTCCGTTTGATGGCGTGGTCATTGGGCATGACGTGTCGCTGGGCGAAATGGTTTCGCCCGAGGCGCCTCGCTTTACCGTGGCAGACACCAGTCGGATGTGGATCCAGCTTGATGTTCGTCGCGAAGACGCTGCGCACATTAACCTCGGTCAGCCGATCACTTTCGTCACCGACGCCGGCGCAACCGAGATCGACAGCAAGATCGCCTGGATCAGCACGCAGGTCGACGAAAAGACACGCACGGTTCAATTGCGGGCCGATGTCCTCAACCCCTTGGTCGAAAGCGTCGAGGCCACGGACCAGGAACAGCGCAAGCTCCGCGCCAACGCGTTTGGCACGGGTCGGATCCGCGTCCGCGAAACCGCTAAGGCGACCATCGTTCCGCATGAATCCATGCAGTGGGAAACCACGCACCCGACCGTCTTCGTGCAATTGAACGAAACCACGTTCGAATCCCGCCCGGTGAAGATCGGAATCACGCTGGCCGAAGGAGTCGAGATTGTCGAAGGCGTGGAGCCGGGCGAGCGCGTTGCCACGACAGGAAGTCATCTACTGAAAGCAGAGATCATCCGCAGCCGGATGGTTTCGAGCACGAATTGAAAACCGCCGACGCAACAGCGTCATTTGGCGATACGACAGTATGGCGCTTGCCACGGTCCGTCCGCTGTGGCAAATGCCCGTGACTTCTATTGTGGGCAAGATGTAAAGGCGAAACATGCTTGCCTGGCTAATTGATTGGTCTTTGCGCAACCGCGCGATGGTGCTGGTGTTGGCGGCGGCTACGGCCGCGGCGGGCGTCTTCTCGCTCACGCGATTGAATATCGACGCGTTTCCGGACACCACGCCGATTCAGGTGCAGATCAACACCATGGCGCCGTCACTGGTGCCAGAAGAGATCGAGCGCCAGGTCACGTTTCCGATTGAGCTGGCGATCAGTGGCATGAAGGGGCTGGAGCAGTTGCGCTCCGTCTCTCTGTTTGGTATTTCGCAGGTGGTGGTGACGTTTGAAGACGGCACTGACATCTACTTTGCACGCCAGATGATCAATGAGAAGCTGGGGCAGGTGCAGATGCCCGTCGGCATCGATCGGCCAGAAATGGGCCCCGTCTCGACCGGTTTGGGCGAGGTCTTGCAATATCGGGTCTTTGGCGAAGGCAAGGACCTGACCGAACTGCGAACAATTCACGACTGGATCGTCAAGCCGATCATGCGTCCGGTGCCAGGCACGGCCGAGATCAACTCTTGGGGCGGCTTCAAAAAGCAGTATCAGGTGCGGATCAATCCCACCAAGCTGATTGAGTACGACCTGGCGTTCGAAGGCGTGATGGACGCCGTGCGGTCCAACAATCTCAATGTTGGCGGCGGTAGCATCAATCGCTCCGGAGATATGCTGCTAGTGCACGGCGTCGGACGGACGAGTACCGTCGAAGAAATCGGCGACATTGTCATTACCGCCAAAGAGGGCGTGCCGATCCGCGTCAAGGATGTCGCGGAAGTTACCATCGGCCATGAGATCCGCCGCGGTCTGGTCACCGCCAATGGCGAAGGCGAGGCCATGCTTGGCCTGTGCTTCATGCTGATGGGCGAAAACAGCTATGCCGTCACGCGTCGCATGGCGGACAAGCTGGAGGAAGTTAAAGAACAGCTCCCCGAGGGCGTGGACATTGAACCGATCTATGTCCGGACGGAACTGGTTGACCAGGTCATTGCGACCGTAAAGAACAACTTGTTCGAAGGCGCCACGCTCGTCGTTATTCTGCTGTACTTGTTTCTCGGCGACTTGCGGGCAGGGTTGATCGTGGCGGTGGCGATTCCGATCGCCATGCTGTTTGGCTTTTGCGGCATGCTCGCCGCTGGGATCGCTGGCACGCTCTTGAGTTTGGGGGCGATCGACTTCGGCATTGTGGTCGACAGCTCCGTGGTGGTCGTCGAAAATGTAATCAAGCGATTGGCGCATCACGGCGAGTGCAGCAGCGCGGAACGACTGGCGATCATTCGCGACGCGGCCGTCGAAGTCCGCACCCCGACAGTCTTCGGCCAGTTAATCATCATGATCGTCTACCTGCCGATCCTGTCGCTGCAGGGAGTCGAAGGCAAAATGTTCCGGCCGATGGCGTTGACGGTGATCTTCGTTCTCACTGGCTCGCTGATCCTGTCGCTGACGCTGATGCCAGTCCTGGCGAGCCTGGTGCTGGCCAAGAAGCTCGAAGAGAAGGAAGTGCTGTTGGTCCGGCTGGCGCGGCAGATCTACGCGCCGATCTTGCGCATCTGTCTGACGTTCCGCTACCTGGTGGTAGCGGCCAGCGCCGCTGCGCTGGTGGCCACTGCGGCGCTCGCCATGACATTTGGATCGGAATTCGTGCCGCGCCTCTCCGAAGGCGCCGTGGTGATCGGCATTGTCCGGCCTCCCGGAACCAGCCTGGAAGAATCTGTTCGCGTTAACACGTTGATCGAAACCATGTTGCTGGAGAAGTTCCCGCAAGAAGTTTCGCACGTCTGGAGCCGCGTGGGCGCGCCCGAGGTGGCGACCGACGCCAGCGGTGTCGAGGCGACCGACATGTTCATCGCGCTCTATCCCAAGGAACGTTGGCGGAAGGGCGTTGCCACGCAATCCGATCTCGTCGCGTTGATGGAAGAGGAGATGCACGCCTTTCCGGGCGAAATCAACTGGTTCACGCAGCCGATTGAACAGCGCATCAACGAGATGATCTCCGGCGTCCGCTCGGACGTCGCCATCAAACTGTTCGGCAATGACTTTGACAAGCTCGTCGATACTGGCAAGAAGTTGGAAGCCACGCTCCGCGACATACCCGGCTGCGTTGACCTGGCGACCGAGCAGATCGACGGCCAGCCCGTTCTGCAAATTAAGATTCGCCAGGATCAGATCGCGCGCTACGGCGTCCCCGCCCGGCGCGTGCTGGATATCGTTGAGAGTATCGGCGGGATCGAACTGGGGGACGTGACCGAAGGGCAATTGCGATTCCCACTTTCCGCGCGTTTGCCGGAAGAGTTGCGGAAGGATGATCAAACGATCAAGGGGATTTTGATTTCGACCCCGACGGGCGAGCGGATCCCGCTAGACCGCCTGGCGGACGTCAACCTGATCGAAGGTCCCAAGACGATCTCGCGCGAATGGAGCAAGCGCCGCATCACCATCCAGTGCAACGTCCGCGGCCGCGACGTCGGCAGTTTTGTCGCTGAAGCGCAACAGAAAATTGCGGAGCAAGTCCAGCTTCCGGACGGTTACCGCATTGACTGGGGCGGCCAGTTCGAGAATCTGCAGCGCGCCAAGACTCGGCTTTCGATCGTCGTGCCGATCGCGCTGTTGATGATCGTGGCCCTGTTGTTCTTCACTTACCGCAATCTCAAGGACACGTTGATCGTGTTTGCCAGCGTGCCGTTCGCCTGCGTGGGCGGGATTTTCGCGCTGGGCTTCCGCGAGATGCCGATTTCGATCTCGGCCGCCGTCGGCTTCATCACGCTCTCAGGCGTGTCGGTGCTCAATAGCATGGTGTTGGTCTCGGCGCTGCGAGAACTGATCGCCCAGGGAATGCCGGTGCGGCAGGCCATTGAGGAATCCGCGCTCGGTTGTTTGCGGACGATTCTGATGACCGCGCTGGTTGCGAGTGTCGGCTTTATTCCCATGGCCACTAGCGTCGGAACCGGGGCCGAAGTGCAGCAGCCGCTGGCCACGGTCGTGATTGGCGGCGTGATCTCCAGCACGATGATGACGTTAATCATCCTGCCGGCGATTTACTTGTTGGTCGGCTCGCGCGGTAAGCGGGCGACGCCCGGCATTTGAAGCGGCGGGACGGCCACGGCTTCGTCCGTCGGCGCCGTGGCATCAGGTTCCGTGTTCACTTTGACGCCGTGCAGTTTGCGGCCGCGGTCGACGAGCGTCAGCCCGAGGACCGTTAGTAGCACGCCCATGATCAGGCTGAGGGTCATCATCTCGCCAAAGATCACCACGCCGGCAATCGCCGCCAGGGCGGATTGCGAAGCGCTGACCGCGTTCACCTGAACGAGCGACACTAATTGCAGCGCTTTCGTCAGCGCCAAGAACGCAATCGCGTTGAACGATCCGGCGAGGAACATCATGCCAACGTCCGACATCGGCGTCTGTTCGATCGCCGGCCAGCCGATCTTGGCGATGCTGGCCAGCCCCAGGCTGATGACGCCTGTGCTGCTGACAATGGCCAACACAAACGGCATGGCAAACGATCCGGTGACCAGCTTGCGAATCAACACGTTCAATAGCGCGTAGGCAATCCCGGCGCCGCAGGCCGCCGCCAGCACAATGCCTACGTGTACGGCCGGCCGCGCGGTGACGGAGGCCGTGGCGATCTCGGCCAGTTCCGGCGCGCGTTCCGCCCCCACGCTGAGCACGGTGATCGACGTGATCAAGATCGCCAGGGCGACGGCCGAGCGCGGCGTGACTGCTTCCCCCAGCCAGACACGTCCCAGCACTGTGGCGGAGATGATCATTGATCCGGCGCAGATCGGCACGGTCAGCGCCAGGCCCACTTGCGAGAGGGACCATTGAAACGCGCCGTTACCGCATAGTTGGGCGATCGTGCCGACGAGCGTGAGCGCCGCAAACGCTCGCGGCGAGGGGAATTTCAGCCGGCCCTGCCGCCAACTGAGCGTCAGCAGCGCAATGGCGACGAGCATCGTCGGCACGGCTTTGACGCAGGAGACCAAAAACGGGTCGTTGCCGGCGGCCGATCGCAGACAGACGTTCGACGCGCTGTACGCCACGCTCGATAGCGCGCTGCAGAGCGTTCCGAACAGCAGCGGATCGAATCCGAACGGAACATGCGCGGCGTGGGCTGCGGAGGGCTTCACGGGAGGAATTCTATGCGAGATGATGACTTATTGAAACCGATGCAACGAATGGGCTACGGAGCTTACGGCCATCGCTCGCTTTTCCGGCGCTTCCGCGCAATCGGGACAGTCGAAATACGAGGAAAGTTCACACGTGTCCAGTCCAGGATCCACGCAGCAAGAACAACGGCAATTGGCCGAGGCGATCCATGCCTCGGGCGGGCGGATGACGCTGGTCGCCACGGGGGGCGGCAGCCTGGCGTTCTCGGCGCTACTAACCGTGCCGGGCGCGTCGCGCAGCGTCTTAGAAACGGTTGTTCCCTATTCCGCGGCTGCGCTCCGCGCGTACTTGCTCGCGAAACCCGAACAATATTGTAATGAACTGACCGCGCGACAGATGGCGATGGCCGCCTATCAACGGGCGCAAACCTATCTGCTGGAAAACGACAGCAACGCGCTGAAGGCGTTGCCAGCGGCTGCGAACGCCGGCAGCGCCGTGGGCGTGGGCTGCACGTGCAGTCTGGCGAGCGACCGGCCCAAACGCGGCGCCCATCGTATCCACGCCGCGGCGCAAACGCAGGCGCTGACGGCCACGGCGACGTTGGATCTGATCAAAGACGCGCGCTCGCGGCTGGAAGAAGAAGAACTTGCGGCCGCGCTCACATTGAATCTGGCGGCCCTGGCCTGTGGCGTTGCGGAGCGCGTGACGCTGGCATTACGCCCAGGCGAACGGGTGGAAGAACACCGCGCCAACGCGCCGGCGCCCTGGCGGCAACTCTTTGCTGGCGAGCGGAAGATTGCGCCGAGTACGGGCGTGGACGAGGCGCGCACTGCCCAGGGCGCCCGGAGAGTGATATTTCCTGGCGCCTTCCATCCGCTCCACGCCGGGCATCATGAGATGGCGCGCGTGGCCGAGGCAAGGCTCGGGGCGCCGGTGGAGTGGGAGATCTCGATCGCCAACGTCGATAAGCCGCCGATCGATTATCGCGAAATGGAATTGCGAGCTGCGCAGTTCGTCCCACCGGCAAAACTGTGGTTCACCTGGGCGCCAACATTCGCCAGCAAGACCGAACTGTTTCCCAACTGCACGTTTGTTGTCGGAGCGGACACGATCGACCGGATTGGGGAGCCGCGCTACTATCACGACGATCCGGCGGCGCGCGACGAAGCCATCCGCCAGATCGCCGCGGCCGGTTGCCGGTTCTTGGTATTTGGCCGAGTGACTGATGAAGGATTTCAGACCTCGGCCGACTTGGAACTGCCGCCAGCGCTGCGGGCGTTATGCGATGACGTTCCGGCCGAGGAATTTCGCCGCGATATCTCATCGACTGAATTGCGCCGCAGCGCGAACGACGCCGAACAGGCCAGCGAAGATTCCGCCAGCAAGGGCTCCGCATGAGACATCTCTTTGCCCAACGCGTGTTCTGGTACGGCGGCCTCTACGGACTGCTAGTGATTGCGCCGATGTACTTTCTGGAGTCACGACTGGGCGCGGATCATCCGCCGGCGATCACGCATCCGGAGTTCTATTACGGATTTGTCGGCGTGGCGCTGGCCTGGCAAGTCTTGTTTCTGGTCGTCTCGTTCGACCCAGCGCGCTATCGCCCGTTGATGATCCCCGCGGTGCTAGAGAAGCTGAGCTTTGGCGTTGCGGTGCTGGCGCTACTGGCCGGCGGACGCGTCAGCGGTCCGATCGTTGGCTTCGCCACGATCGATTTGGTCCTGGGTGCGCTGTTTGCCTGGGCGTACGTGAAGACGGCGCCGGATCGCTAACTGCCTGTTGAAAAACGCCGTCGTGGCGTTTTTCAACCTCGCCCGGCGCAAAGCAAAGCTTCGCGAGGCTCGCAAAATAACGACTTACGTCGCTATTTTGTCCTCACATCCATGTGAGGTCGCAGCCTGTCGAGAAAATCAACAGGCTGCTAAGCTGTGCGTCGGCCAATGCGTTGGAAGACTGCGTCGGCCGGCTACTTGGTCTTCTTGGCGCCTTTTTCGAACTTCTCCAGGTCGAACGTGGATATGTTCCCTGGTTGCTCGAGTCGGATCCGGACGATTCCCACGCCGTCGGCGAACCAGTTGGTCGTCGAGACGACTTGAGCTCCGAGTTTGGTCTTGAGGATGACCTTGACCGTCTGGTACTTACGCCCCGCGACTTCAATTTCTTCCAGCTTGTCGACACGACCCGTGATGGTGACGGCGAGCTTGCCCCGTTTGGTGGGCGTTTCCCACTCGTCTCCGACTTTGACGGGGTATTTGATCAGGCAAAGTGGCGGCGTGACTTCCTGGCCGGACTCGCGCTGGCGAAAGGCGCCTTGCGCGTTCGTGGAAATATCCTCTTCTGAGATCACTTCGCTGCCAAGTCGCGTCTCCAGGTGTGCCAGCGTTTTGTCGCCGACCTTTTCCAACTTGGCGACGGAAATGATCGCCGTTACTTTCTCGCCATCCAGCTCAACGCTGTAATGCCATTTGTTTCCCACGGCCAGTGGGTAGTAGTCAGCCTGCTTTGCGGTGTCGTCCGAGTGGGCGAGCGATGCGAGCACGGGCCACAATAAAAGAGCGAGAACGACCTGCCTCATCGTTATGTTCCTTAGAGAGATGTTGCGAATCTGCGACGGCACGAATACGGCGTCATTCGAGTAGCAAGTGGAGGCAGACGAAGTTCCCTCACGGATGTTTCGAACTGGGATGGTCGATTCCCCGTTGAGCGTTTCCTACTGGGCTTTTCCCTACTTGTCTTTGTCGGTTCCCTTCTCGAACTTTTGCAGCTCGAGGGTCAACTTGGTGTTCTGGATCGACGCCTCTTGTTTGACGATGCCTACGCCGTCGGCGAACCAGTAGATGCTGTCGACGGACTGTTTGTTCTGCACGAGCTTGATTTCGACCTTGACCGTTTCGAACTTGCCGGCGGGGACTTCGACTTCGTCTTTGGCCTTTGCCACGCGCACAGTGTATTTAAACGTCTCGCTGCCGGCCTTCGTTTCGCCATCCCACGTTTCGCCTTCTTTGATCGGGTAGCGCAGGATCTGAACGGGCGGATCAAAATCGACGCCGTTGTAACGAGCGCGATAGACGCCCGTGTCATTCGACGTCAGATGCTCCGTGGTGGCGACCTTGCCGTTGATCTCGGAATCGATCCGGGCGAGCTCTTTGTCGTCGATCTTCTCGATCTTGGCCACCGAGGCCGAGACGACAAGTTCCTTGTCGCCCGCCTTCACGTCGTATGTCCACTTGTCGTTCACGTTGAGCGGATAGTAGTCCGGCGAGGCGGCCGAAGCGACCGTGGTCAGCAGCGCGACGCAGCCGAAGCACGTGAGCGTGGCAAGGACGGATTTCATGGTTCGGGTTTCCTATCTACGGTCTGGTTGGACGACGGCAATCCGATCCCCAAGCATACATTACCGGAAGGCGATCATCGAACGGTCACAAGTAGCGCAAAACGGCGCCGACGGCCTGACGTCCGAACCGCGAACACGCGCTGCCACAATGCACGGCGGAGTTTGCTATTGAGGCACGGTCCAGTCGATGGGCGCCTTGGAGGCCTTGGCCTTGGCGTCCACTTTCAGCGGCACTGCCCAGCGGACCGTGCCGGCTTTGCAAACGCCTTCGGCCCCTTTACGGCAATAGAAGTAATCGAGCGAGATCTCAATGGGCTCCTCGCCGGTGGTGGCGGCCAGCGGCACTTCGATTTGGAATTCCTTCAGCGGGTCCACCTTCTGATAGCGATTGATCTTGGCCCGATGAACCGGTCCCGCCTGGGCCGAAGTGGTGATCTTGTATCGCATGGGCGCTTGCTTGTTCAGTTCCCAGCCGTCGGGGAGTTGTAGCTTGACCGTCAGCCAGACGAGGCCATCGGTCGGCTTGAGAGTGACCGGCGCAACTTCCACGCGCGGCGAATCGGCGTCGGGCTCGGCGGGCGTTTCTTCCGGCAGTTTTGGCGGCGTTAAGCCTGCGATCTCGAACGTAGCGACTTCGTTATTCTTCAGATCGATGGTGCGAATCAAATGATTGTTGGTGTCCGCCACGTAGAGCTTGCCGTCGGCCGCGGAAATTCCGGCCGGTTCGTCAAAGCTGGCGGCCGCGCCGTCTGCATGCCCTGGCTTGCCGTTGCCGGCGATCGTCTTGGCCGTCTTCTTGCTCGGTTCGACGACCTTGATTTTGTTGTTGTAGGTGTCTGCGACGTAGAGCTTGCCATCCTGCCAGGCCACGCCCAGCAGATGCTGAAACTTGACGTCGTCGCCGGCGCCGTCTTGATCGCCAAACGTGAACAGCCGTTTGAACTGCTCCAGACCTGCCGTCCCCAGCAGCGTGCTGACCGGCTGCGCGGGATTGAACGGCACGACGCGGATGGAGCTCCCTTCGCTATCGGCGACATAGAGTGACTTGCCGTCGGTTGCCAGACCGCTGGGCTGCGCGAAGGAGGAATACCCTTCTTCGTACGGCTCTTTGGGCAGCATGGGGCCATCGACGATGTCTTCTCGGCCGTTACCGGCGAACGGTCCGATCTCGGACTCGCTCAGTGGCATCCGCCAGATCTGATGCGGACCTGCCATGGCGATGAACAGATCCTTGTTGTGGATCAGCAAATCCCAAGGGCTATTGAGCTCTGTCTCCTTCGGTTTGCCGACAAAGCGTTCCGGCCATTTAACCGGGCCGCCATCGGAGAGCGCCTTCAGATCGACGCCCGGCCAGGCGATCTTCGCCTGGTGGCCGCTCCCGGCGATCGAAAACACGCGCTTCTTCACCAGGTCGATCTTGCGCAGCATGTGATTCTCAGTGTCGGCCACGTAGAGCGTGTTGCCGTTGAGCGCCATGCCCTGTGGGTGGTTGAACGAAGCCGTGGCAAAGTCGCCATCTTCGGAGCCAATCGTTCCGGCGCCGATGATGTCCAGCAGCGCGCCATCCAGCCCGGCGATCACAATCCGGTTGTGGTTGCTGTCGGCGATGAACAGCCGCTTTCCTTTTTCATCGGCCAGCACCTTGCCCGGAAAGCGCAGCGGCGTGGGCGTGGCGCGATCCGCTTCCAACTCGAACCGCAGCGGCGTCGTGTCGAGCTTTCCTTTTTTCTTGTAGTAGGGGAGCGCTCGGCGGATCACGGCTTCGATCTCCGCCGCTTTGAACTCGCCGTTCCGACCGTAGACGACGTTCCCTTCTGGATCGATCAGGTACATGGTCGGCCAACTGCGCGCCTGGAAGCGGTCCCAGATGGCGTGCTTGGCGTCGTTGACGACCGGGTGCTTGATTTCATTGCGCATCACGGCTTCGGCGATGTTCTTCGAGTCTTCTTCATTCTCGAACTTTGCCGAATGGACGCCGATCACAACGAGTTCGTTCGGGAACATCTCTTCCAGCTTCTTGAGCTCTGGCAGGATGTGCATGCAGTTGATGCAGCAGTACGTCCAGAAGTCCAACAGCACGAACTTGCCGCGCAAGTCTTTCATCTCGATCGGGCCGGCCGTGTTAATCCACGCGGCGCCGCCGGTCAGATCCGGCGCAGGTATCCGCCGCGCAAATGGATGATCGGCGTCCGCTTCGGCCGCCGGAGCCTCTCGAGCAAATGGCTGAGCACTCGCCACACTGGCGCCTGGTCCCAGGAGCGCGCCCAAGATCCAACTCAGGGCCAGCACGCAGATCGCGCCCCGGGCGGCGCCCAACTTCAGGTGAATGGACGAACAGATGCAACCACACATGGAATGGGATCCTTATGGAGTCGGGCAGCGATGATTGGGCGGGAATACTGGCGGGGGCGGACGACACTGGAGCCTATGTTACGCAACGCATCGGCGTGGGCCTAGCAGGCAGCGCCAGCACCCATGTCTCACCGAGGTAAGTGTCCCGGCGGCGGCCGCGCTTTCGGGCCGCGCAGAAAGTCGGTTTAGCGCACGGCCGGGGCAGCGCGAGCGCTGGTCTGCTTTTGGGGCGATACCCCCAACTCAGGTCATGCAGGTCTTCGTCGGAATAACCGTAACCCCCTAGATTCCGCATGTTCGGCATTGATGACCTATTAGCTGATGAAACTACAGAGCGGGGGTATCGATGTCCGAAGATGATTTAAATATCTCCTCGGGGCGAACGTCGATTTGCTCCTATCTCCGTACGCTGAAATAAGTTGACACCAAGAAAACACGGTCGTAGAGTTCCCTCGGAGAGCTACCAGTTGCTCTCGGGAGCCACGAATATCCGCCAGACTTCCGTCCGCATAGCCGTCGCACCGGCTGCGGGCCTGGCAGCTCCCGGCGAAAGACTGTTGTGGGGGAGATCATGCTAAAGGCTCGCGTCTGTCTGCTCGGTATGTTTGTCGTCCTGTCTTCGGCCAGCCTGTCTTTTGGACAGGAATGGGCGAAGAAGATCTTTGACTCTACCAGCCACGATTTCGGCAACGTGGCCCGCGGCGCCAAGACGGAGTATCTCTTCAAGATCCATAATCCGTTCAAAGAAGAGATCCACATCAGCGACGTGCGATCTAGCTGCGGCTGCACCACGCCCAAGGCGCTGAAGAACACGCTGGCTACTTACGAAGAGAGCGCGATTGTCGCTACCTTCAACACGCGCACGTTCCTGGGCCAACGTCACGCCACGCTGACCGTGGTGATCGACAAGCCCTACTACGCTGAAGTTCAGTTGCAGATCGCCGGCTACGTTCGCCGCGATATTGTCATTCATCCGGGCGAGGCCAATCTCGGCACGGTCGATCGTGGCACGCCCGTCGAGAAGCATATTTCGATCAGCTACGCCGGCCGTCCGGACTGGCAGATCCTGGATGTGAAGAGCCCCTGCGACTACATCCAAACGCAATTGGTCGAAAGCGCGCGGGCGAATGGCACGGTCACCTATGACCTGGTCATCAAGCTCAACGAGAACGCCCCCAGCGGCGCTTTGAACGAACAAGTTGTGCTGCTCACCAACGACCAACGCTCGCCCGAGGTTCCCCTCGACGTGCAAGGCCAGGTGGTCGCGGACCTGACGATTCCGGCATCGCTCTTCATGGGCTCGCTGGAACCGGGGCAGAAATCGACCAAGCTGCTAGTGGTCAAGGCAAAGCAGCCGTTCCGGATCACCGGCATCGAATGCGACGACCCAGCGTTCCAGGTGAAGATCCCCGACGTCGCCAAGCAACTCCACATGTTGCCGATTACGTTTGTCGCCGGCGACGAGCCCGGCAAGATCAGCCGTCAGCTCCGGATTTTCACCGACCTGGGGAACGACGTCATTGGCGAGACGCTGCTGATGGCGCACGTGAACCCACCCAGCGTGAAGCCGACCGAAGAGCCAGCGGCCGAAAAGCCGATCGCGCAGGCCAAGAAATAACCGCGCCGTTACCGCTGCGGACGCGATCGATTGAGTAAAAAAATAGAACCCCGCCTGGCGATCATCGCCGGCGGGGTTTTTTATTTGCGCGCCTTGTCGGAATTCAGTAGGCCTGTCTGGAGCGAAATCACTTGCGGCTCCTTTGCCGAACCTTCCACAGGGCACTGTGCGCAGGCGCCGCAACCGGCCTTACGCTTGCGGGCCAGCGTCGCATACGCCCGATACGTCAGCGAGCCTACGGCGGCAGCCACCACCAGCAGCGCGACCAGGTTTTGCAGTTCGGGTGTCATGGGTTTAGGCGATCCACATGCCCACTTGATAAGTGACCAGCGCTCCCAGATAGGCCAGCACCGTCATATATGTGAACGAAAAGAGGGGCCAAAGCCAACTGTCGGTTTCTCGTTTGATCACCACCAGCGTCGCCGCGCACTGCGCGCAGAGGGCGAAGAAGACCATGATCGAGAGCGCGACCGGGATATTGAAGACCGGCTCGCCCGTTTCGTCCCACGTTGCTTTGCGGAGCGCATCAGGCAGGCCGCTATCGACCGCTTCGCCGGCGTCGATCTCACCTAAATTATAGATGATGCCGAGCGTGGCGACGACAACTTCGCGGGCCGGAAACGACGCAATCGCCGCGCAGCCAATCCGCCAATCCCATCCCAGCGGCCGCACAGCAGGCTCCAGCCAGTGGCCGATCCGGCCCAGAATGCTCTGCCGCTGATAGGCGCCATCTTGCAGATGGTCCAGCTCGGCCAGTTGATCTTCAATGGCTTGTCGGGCCGCGACGGCAGCGGGAATCGCGACATCTGGATCTTGCGATGGCTCGGCGACCGGGGACTCGGGTAGCGCGTTCAATTGGGCTTCGAGCACGGCCCGCTGGGGCGCAAATTGTTCCGCTACTTCTTCACCGTGCGGATAATAGAGCGCGGCCCAAACGACGATCGACACTGCCACGATCAATGTTCCGGCGCGACAGATAAACGACCAGCCGCGCTCCACGATCCGGTGCGCGACCACGCCGGGCGAAGGGAGCTTATAGCTCGGCAACTCCATCACGAACGGCGGCGTCGGCCCGCGGAGGATCGTTCGCTTGAGCAGCAGCGCCACGAACACCGCCGTGACGATCCCCACCAGGTACATTGCCAACAGCGTCAGGCCCGGCAGCGTGATCCAGCCCCAGAGATAGCCGCGCTTCGGAATAAAAGCCGCGATCAGCACTACGTAGACCGGCAGGCGAGCGCTGCAACTCATCAGCGGCGCGATCAGGATGGTGGTCAATCGGTCGCGGCGATTCTCGATCGTTCGCGTCGCCATCACGCCCGGTATGGCGCAAGCAAAGCTCGACAATAGCGGAATGAATGACTTGCCGCTGAGGCCCACGCGGACCATCAACCGGTCCATCAGGTAGGCAGCGCGCGCCATGTAGCCGCAATCTTCGAGCACAGCGATAAAGAAAAACAGAATCAAGATCTGCGGCAAGAAAACCAGCACTCCACCGACGCCGCCGATAATGCCATCGACGATCAAGCTGCGGAGCGCGCCTTCGGGCAGCAACTTACTGACGGCAGCGCCCAACAGGCGTGCGCCCTGGTCGATCAAACCCATTGGGTAGACTGCCCAGGAAAAGACCGCCTGGAAAACCAGGATCATCAGCAACAGAAAAATCAGCGATCCCCACAGACGGTGCGTGAGAATTCGGTCCGCGCGATCGCCCAGCGTGACGGGCCGCTCGGTCGGGCGCGAGACAACCCCATCGAGCGTGCGGTGGACCCAGCCATAGCGAGAAATCGCCTCAATCGCCGGCACTTCGCAACCGGCGTCCGCCAGACGGCTGCGCGCGCTCGAAAGCGCAGCGCGCAGGCCAGCGCTTTCGGATTGCAGAACCTCGGCCTCCAGATAACCGGTCGTATCGAGCAGCAATCGTTCGACCAGGTAGCGCGGGAGGGGAGCCTTTTTTGTATCGTCGCTCACGGCGCCATTCGCCTTGCCGTTTGCCGTGCGCGTTTCAATCGAGAGCGCTTCTGCCAAGGAGCCGGTCAGCGCCGCCACTTCGTCCTGAAAGGGTTGCGGAAAGGGACTCTCGCGCAATGTTCGCTGTTGGCTGGTGGCGGCGGCGAGCGCGGCGGTGAGTTTATCGAGACCGAAGCGGCGATTCGCCTGCACTTCGATCACCGGAATGCCCAGTTGGCTGGCCAGACGCGCGGCGTCGATCTTGATGCCGCGGCTGGCCGCGACGTCGGTCATGTTCAACGCCAGCACCGTCGGCAGCCCTAGCTCCAGCACCTGGCTCAACAGGTACATGTTGCGCTGCAAATTGCTGGCGTCCAGGATCGCCAGCGCCACGTCCGGCCGCGGGGTGTCCGCGCGGCGGCCCAACAGTACGTCGACCGCCAGCATTTCGTCCGGCGATCGGGGCGCCAAGCTGTACGTGCCAGGCAGATCGACCAGCGTGAAGCGTTGGCCGCCGTGTGTCATGTGGCCGATTTTTTTTTCGACCGTCACGCCAGGATAGTTGCCCACGCGCTGCCGCACGCCGGCGAGCGCGCCGAACAACGTCGACTTGCCCGTGTTGGGATTGCCGATCAGGGCGATGCAGATTTCGTCAACTTTTTCAGCGGCCATGGACAGACGCAAACGAGTGGATGAACTGCAAAACGTTCACTGCCCAGGCGAATTGGGTTTTTGTGAGTTGCGGCAAACGATCACGAGTGTCGCGCGGCGCACTTTTGGCGCCGGCCGGCTCTGGCGTGGTCGCCAGTGCAGCATCAACCCGACGAACCAGTTTCGATCTCGACGCGCGCCGCTTCGCTCTTGCGGATGCTGAGGCGGTAGCCGCGAACTTCGAACTCGAGCGGATCTCCCAGCGGAGCGCGGCCGATCAAGCGAATTTCCGCCCCCGGAGTCAGCCCCATCTCCAGCAATCGCAACGCAATCTCATCACTGCCCATGACTTTGACGACGCGGGCCATCTGCCCCTGCGGCAAATCGACAAGCTGAGTCACACCCGAACCCCTGGCTGCACCAAGACGCTCAGCAGATCGTCCGCTCGCAAGCACAGCCGGTGCCCGTCGAGCCGCACAATGCAAGGGCTGCCCGGCTGGATCATCTCCACTTCCACGCCTTGGCGCAGGCCGAGCTCGTGCAGGCGGTGCACCGTATCACGCTGCCCAACGACATGGGTTACCGCTGCGATCTGGCCAGCGTCCAACAACTGCAAAGGCACGGGAGCGATCATGGATCGAGCTTTTGTCTGGGTTTCGACCGCAATTGTTATTGAGATTGCTTCTCAACTCACTCAGCTCAAATATAGGGTGACTGAGAATCAGTATCAAGCGCGACGTGCTCCGATTCTTGGGAACACTTAGAGAACGGGGGGGATCTCGCCAGCAAGGCTGATTGCAGCGGGGACGGACTCTGCCCCATCCGCTCGTTCCACTGATCTACCAACGCGCTTACCAGGGGGATAGAACACCACAATCCCGCTTCCCCACCCCACCCGATGCGGTAGCATCGCACCAAGAAGCTAAAAAATGGGGAGGGGCGTGCCGGTGGCGAGGTGGAAGGGTCGGCCGGTGGGGTCGCGGATTTCCGCGGCCGGGTCGAGCCCAAAGCGCGCGAAGATCGTCGCGGCCAGGTCGCCTGGAGTGGACCCGTTAGAGTCTGGTCGACCGCCGATTTTATCGCTCGCGCCGTAGACCGCTCCGCCGCGGACGCCTCCGCCGGCCATGCAGACGCTAAAGCAGTAAGGCCAGTGGTCGCGGCCACCCTCTTTATTAACGCGCGGCGTGCGGCCGAACTCACCGATGGCGATCACCAGGGTTGAATCCAACAGGCCTCGGTCGGTCAGGTCTTCGATCAGCGCGGACATGGCCATGTCTGTCGGCGGCAGCAGCGTGTCTTTCAAGCGTCCGAAGTTGTTGACGTGTGTGTCCCAATTGTCCAAGCCGTTGTGGACCTTGTCGAAGACCGTGACAAAGCGCACGCCCGACTCCACCAACCGCCGGGCAAGCAAGACGCTCTGGCCATGCGTGTTGCGACCGTAGCGATCGCGCGTCCGCGCGTCTTCCTGCCCGATGTCCAGGCTGCGGCGGACCTCGGGACTGTGCAAGATATTGAACGCGCGCTGGTAGTAGGGATCGAGCCCTCCGGCCGCGGCCTGTGATTCTGCAACGGCGGACTGCGCGTTGACGATTTTTAGTAGCGACTCGCGCCCTTCCAGGTCCGCCATCGTCAGGCCGGCAGGAAGTTCCAACTCCGGCACGCGGAACTCGGCCGCGTTGGGATCGCGGAGAATCCGCAGCGGCTCATGCTTCGAGCCGAGAAACCCGGCGGTCTGGCCTGGCAGCATCACCACGTTGTACATGATGTGCGGCAGCGCAATGTGCGGCGGCATCGCCGAGCGATCCGGCATCAAATGCGACAGGGCCGAGCCGTAGCAGGGAAAATCCGCCAGCGGGTCATTCGCCAGCAGTTCCAGATCGCCTTTCAGCGGCGTGCGTCCGCAAAGCGCCTCGACGGCGGCCGCGTTGTGGTTGGTCATCGGATGGTGCATGCCGCGAATCACGGCCACGCGATCCATCACCCGCGCCATCCGCGGCATCTGATCGCAAACCATCACGCCGGGCGCGGTGGTGGCGATTGGCTGAAATTCGCCGCGGACTTCGCGCGGCGCGTTGGGCTTCATGTCCCAAGTATCCAGATGGCTGGGTCCGCCGTAATAAAACAGCAGGATGCAAGACTTGATCGGCGTACGGCCGCCGCCGGTTTTCTTGCCGCCGGCGGACTCGGTCGCGGCGCTGGCTTCGGCCGCCAGCAGCGTGGGCAGATTCAAACCCAATCCATTGAGACCCATCGCGCCGAGCGCGCCCAAGCCGCCGATTTGCATCAAGCGCCGCCGCGGCAGCAGCGCGCGCGAAAGCGCGGCGCCACGGTCACGAGAGTTAGGTTCAGGAGGGAACATCAGGCGGGGATCTTTTGGAACCGAGGAAACCGATAGCGGGAACCCAAAAGGAAGGCCCCGGTACCCTAACACATCGATTACCGCTGATGCAAGCAAAATGGGGCGGCGCGTAACATCCGGCTGTATCTCTTAGCGGTTCGGCGCTAGCCGCCGCCGACGATTGGATTGAGTTTCAGTCCGCGAGCAGGCGTCATCACCTCGGGGAGATTGTTGACGAATTGAGAAACGATCCCGTCAGGGGTCGCAGAGAAGGTAGCGTTAGTCGTTAACGTCGGAAGCGCTGAGGCGCCGGCCGCTAGCCGCGAAATCCTGAGACGACAATCGCAAAGGCGAACAGCACGATCAAGAATAACGGAAAGGCGATGCCAACGGCGGCACCGACGAATGGATGTCGGAATGGTAAGAACAGGCCGGCCCCAATAAACGCTCCGCCTGCAAGCCAACGTAGAATGAACTCGGGTAGATCTTCCATCGCATGAAATACATGCCTGAGAAACGCAAAGCCAACCGCGATCAACGCCGTGGCGACCAGCAGGGTTTGCACGGTGAACTGAAACCGCGGCCGCCATCGCCGCTCAGGAACTGCCTCGTAGATCTCCGCCAGTTGCGCGACCGCGTCATCGGGCGCGGCAGTGGGTTTCGACCGGCGAAGTTCAGCGTTCGATAAGCGATCGTCCATTCCGCTATTGTAACTGGCGTGCTCTCCGTCGGCGAAGGTAGGCAGGAGAATCAAGTTGGCAGGAACCGTTTTCGGTTGTCGGGGTCTGCCTTGCATGGATCGGTGCGTTGGAGCGGCTGTTCGACGTTGCGCTGAAGATTCGTTTCGATCGCAATGATGAACGCGTCGCCGGCCGTCCGCTCTAATCCTTCAGCATCGTCAATGGGTTCTGCCGGTTGGCGAGCGGGAGCGTGACCACGCTTTGCGCGCGGTGCGAATCGAAAACGGCCATGATCATTTCCAGCGAGCCGCGGGCGTCGTACGCGCTGCATTTTGGCTCGCGGTTTTCGCGGATCGCCGCAATCAGGTCTTGCACTGCCAGCACGTTGCCGGCGTGCGCGCCGCCATCTTGGAGCGGCTCTTGCTCGCCGACTCCAGCGCTCGACACATCCTGCCAGGCCACGCCTGACCTGCCGGGAGACCAAGTGGGATCGGCTAGCAGCTTGACTGGCGGCAGATACCCGGTTTGCAGTTCGATGATCCCTTTCGATCCGTAGATCTGCAGCGCAAACCTTGCTCCTTGTCCTGCGCCGCGCACGGATTGAAAGTAGGCCGTAGCGCCCCCCGGCATGCCGTACATGGCGCGGACGGCGTCGCCGGCCAGTGGTCCCAGACCTTCCGGCCCATCCTTCACGTCGCTCTTGCGCACCGGACGACCTTCCTGCTCGACGGTGGCATGGCACCACTGCGGATCGCCACCGAGCGTGCGGATCAGGTTCATGATGTGCGAGCCGAGGACGAAGAGATCTTCGCCGCCGCCGCGTTGGTCTTCCTTGCCTCGCCCGCGATATTCGAGCACGCGGCCGATCTTATCGTCGGCGATCAGTTTGCGAACCACGTCCAGCTTGGGACTGTAGCGCGTTTGATGCGCGAGGGCGATGCGCGTATGCGTCCGTTCGCAAGCGGCGATGATTTCATCCGCCTCGGCCAGCGTGCGACAGAGGGGCTTTTCCATGTAGGCGTGAATGCCGCGCTCCGCGGCGGCCACCGCGATGTCACGATGTTGATCGGTCCAGCGCGGGGCGATCGCCACGATGTCCGGCTTTACTTCGTCGAGCATGCGCCGATAGTCGGTGAACATTTTGTCGACGTTCAACTTTTTGGCGGCCTTGGCCAGGCCCATCTTGTCGTCGTCGGCCACGGCCACGACTTCGGTCTCTGGCACGGCGGCCCACACCGTATCAATGCCGTGACCGTAATCGCCACGACCGGTGCGGCCAATCACGCCCACGCGAAGTTTGTTTGCCATGTTCCGCTCCTGGGTTGCGACGTCTTGATACTGAGTGTCCGAACACTCGCATTGTGTTATGTCAGATCCGCGATCTCCACATCATGCGCTACGCAGGCGACGCAGTCACCTTGCGCGACCAGCGAAGGCCCACGCGAGGCCAGCAGCACGCCGGCGGCGTTGGCGAGAATCTGCGCCGGATCTCGATCGGTCCGTTCCAGCGAATGGATCAGGCCGACCGGTTGCCCGGCCGCCACGTTTTGGCCCAGATCGACCAGCGTTTCGTAAATGCCGGACTCCGGGGCAAAGCGATAATCCTCTCGATCGAGCGCCTGAACCCAGCGCAGTGGCGGCAGCCCTTGTTCGGCCCGGGTGGGGACGCGTCCTGGGAGCAGGCCGAAATGCGTGAGCACGTTGCGCAAGCCCGTTTGCGTGGCGCGGTGAACCGGCGCGGTGACGGTCTCGCCACCACCCATTTCGGTTGTGATGACAATCTTGCCCTGGTTCTCGGCCTCGACGGGTAGCAGCCCGCTTCCGGCGATATCTGCGTACAGAAACGCAAATTCTCCGCCAAAGGCCGTCGTGCCGGCCAGCATCTCGCGGCGCTGGTCGCGATCGGAGACCAGGTGCATGTGCGCGCAGGGGTAGAAGTCCAAGCTGCGACCGCCGGTGTGGAGATCGATCACGATGTCCGCCAACGGAAAGAGGACGGTGGTGAGATAGTGGGCAATCACCTCGGTCACGGTTCCGTCCGGCTTGCCTGGAAAAGAGCGGTTGAGATTCTTGCCGTCGAGCGGCGAGAGTCGCGTGGCCGCCTGCGCCGCCGGCAGATTGAGCGCAGGTATTAAGATCAGCCGCCCGGTCACTTGCTCCGGCGCAAGCTCGCGCAGCAAACGCATGATGGCGACCTGGCCTGGGTATTCATCGCCATGATTGCCGGCCATCACCAGCGCCGTGCGCCCCGGCGCGCCGTTGATCACGGTGCAGGGGATCATCACGCTCGCCCAGCCGCCAAGATTGTACGAATGAGGCACGCACAGATGACCGTGCTGCTTGCCAGGGAGATTGAAATCAACCGTGGCGTGAATGGGACTTTGTATTGTGTTCATATGCAATATGGCCTATGCCGTGAGGTTCGTGAAATGCTAAATCGAGAGTGATCCACTGTGTTTAACAACCAGTGCGAGCAGTAGCATCCCTATTGAATGCCGAAATGTTCCAATTGGCTGAATCGGAAAAAATTAACAACATGGGTGGTAGACCCGCCCGGATGGGTTATTCAAACTAGGACCACAACGGGTTTTTTGCTTTCGCACGTCACGGAAAAAGGGACGCTAATGAGACGCACAATTTGTTTTGCCTTTTCGCTGGTAGCCGCCATGGGAGCGTGCGCCAACGCCGCAACGCAGTCCGGGCCGCTTGGAACGGCGACCGGCGGCGTGGCCGTCGTTTACCGCTCGTCACTTGAAGATCCTACCAATATCTCGTACCTGCGGGCGCAGTTCAGCCCTACGAACTCCAACGGTGGCGCTTTTTCGTTCGACAGCACCACGCCCATTCTCGACAGTCCTGACACGTTTGCGAGTGTCTTCGGCGACGTCGGCCAGTTCGGCTTTGACTTGATCGTGCCTGTCGACCTGACGAACTCTCCGCCGCAGCCCCTGTTGACGCCCTACGACAACGTCAACAATACCCTGGCCGGCCGCGCGGTCGGAACGCCCGGTTCGATTCAATGGGCGATCAACGATTACAACCAGAATCCAAATTCTCCGGGATATAGCCCATCGCATCCACTCAACCAATCGCTCAATAGTCTGTTGCGCGGCCCAACTGGCGATCTGGACTTTAACGTCAGCGCAATCCCAGGTGGATATCAGGTGGAGTTCACGGGCGAGTTGATCAGCGACGGGTTCATTCACTGGTCGAATCCGGCGATCACGGATACCCCGCTCGCCGCGCTCGGCGGCGACGTGCGACTGTTTTTCAGCGGCACGCTCACGTACCTCACAGCGGAGGACACCACGGTCGGAATGGATTGGTACGCCGGCGACGTGAATTTTACGCTGGAATATACTCCGGTCCCGGAGCCATCCACGATGGCGCTAGCCGGTTGCGGGCTGCTAGGCCTGGCTGCTGCAGCCTGGCGTAAGAAACGCCGCAGCTAATGTGTCAGCAAAGCGTTCCGCGCGTGTTGCGTAACGCATGTTCTTTTGCGGCCCCTCGACTGCTTTCGGTCGAGGGGCCGCTTTCGTTTGGGGACTTGCGCGCCGGGCGTGACGCCACTTTGCCAACCAAGCGGGCCGATTGCGGACTTGTCGCTGGTTGCGATGGCGCTCTATAGTGCGCTGGAGGGCACGATTTGCCCGCCTGGTCGAACCATCCTTAAGCGTCCGTGCAGCATGGCGAAGCGACGATCTGAACCTTTGGCCGATGCGGACGCAGCGCGTGCGCTCCGCCATCCGCCCGACGATCGTGGGCTGCCGCTGGAATCCTTGACCACGGCGTTTGCCGAGATGATTAACCGCGGACAAGATCCCTATGCGGCCGCGGACGCTAGCGGAAAACTCTCTCCAAAATCGACCGGCCCCAAGCTGCACGGGGCCGCCGGCACTGCCAAAGGCGTTGCTACGGAAGGGGGTGCATCGGAAGACACTGCTTCAGAAAACACTCTGCCGATCGCGGACCAAATCGCCGCGGGGGCGGACGTGAGCGTCTCTGCGGAAGAGCCGGTCGATCAGCCGGTGGATGGGCCGGACCTCAACCCGCGGAGTATTGTCGAGGCGATGCTGTTCGTCGGCCATCCGAAGAACGAGCCCCTCACCAGCCAGCGGATTGCCGGATTGATGCGCGGCGTGCGGCCGGCTGAGATCGACGAGTTGGTCCGCGAGCTCAATTCGCAATACCAGCAGCGCGGTTGCCCTTACTCCATTCGCAGCGAAGGCGCCGGTTACCGCCTGGTGGTGGATGACGAGCACGCTGGGCTGCGGCAGCGATTGGCGGGGCGGACGCGCGAGGCCCGGCTCTCGCAGGCGGCGATCGAGGTGCTGGCCCTGGTGGCTTACAACGGCGCCATTAGCAGCGAGCAAATCTCGGCAATCCGCGGGCGGAGCAGCGGCGGAATTCTCACACAACTGGTCCGCCGGCAGCTATTAAGGATCCAGCGGAGCCCAGAAAATCGCCGCGAGGCGAACTATTCGACCACGGAGCGCTTCCTACAACTGTTCGGGCTCGAAAGCCTGGCCGACCTGCCGCGCGGCCAGGAAGTAGAACAGCGATAACGGCCGCTTAACTGCGCTTGGTCCGCCGCGTGGCACGCTACTACGTCCGATTTCCGTTTCTCCTTCAAGCCAAGTTGACCAGCCATAGTGCCCCAACCGCAACCATCCGCAGCGCCTGACATCGTTGATTCCAATGCCGGCGCGCCGCGGCGTCGATTGTCCTTGATCGATACGACGTCGATCATGATCGGCATCATTATTGGCGCCGGTTTGTATGAGACGGTGCCGGCGATCGCCAACAATGTCCCCGGGCCTGCGTGGCTGATCGGCGTCTGGGTTTTAGGTGGCGTCTACGCGCTGATCGGATCGCTCTGCTATGCGGAGTTGGCCACGGCCTATCCGGCGGACGGTGGCGACTACGTTTATCTGACGCGGGCTTTCGGTCGGCCGACTGGATTTCTGTTTGCCTGGTCACAATTGTGGGTCATCCGTCCCGGGTCGATCGGCGGCATGGCGTACGTCTTCGGTCGATACGCCACGGAGATCTTCAATCTCGGTGGGGATTCTTTCGATCATTACGCCGTGGGGTCCGTGGTAGCGCTGACGCTGATTAACCTGGTGGGCCTCCGCGCTGGCAAATGGACGCAAAACCTGCTCACCGCCGTAAAGCTGATCGGTTTAACCGCCGTGGTTTTGGTCGGCCTGACCGCCGACGCGCCGGCGGTGGAATTGCCGAGCACGCAGAGCTCTTTCGCCGCGCTGGCGCTGATCCTGGTTGTCTACACCTATGGCGGCTGGAACGACGTGGCGTATGTCGCCGCCGAGGTCCGCGATCCGAACCGCAACATCAGCCGGGCGCTGATCCTCGGCACGTTGGCCGTGATGGCGATTTACATTTTGGGGAACCTGGCGTTTTTGCACGCGCTCTCGTTCGATGGCGTCCGCGCCAGTCACGCCGTGGCGGCCGACGCGATGGCCGTTGGGTTTGGCGATCTGGGGCGGCGCGGGATCAGCATTTTGGTCTGCATCTCGACGCTGGGCGCCATCAACGGCATGATCCTCACCGGCGCCCGCGTCTATTACGCCATGGGCCGAGACCATCGGGCGTTCAGCCTGTTGGGGCGTTGGAGCCCGCGATTGGGAACGCCCGCCTGGTCGCTGGTCACGCAGGGCGCCTGCACGCTGGCGGCAATCCTCGGTTTTGCCGCGATGGCCGAAGAAGGTTCCGGCTCCAAAGGCTTTGAGCGCTTGGTGATTTTTACGACGCCGGTGATGTGGTGGTTTTTGCTGGCTAGCGTGGTGGCGCTTTTCGTGCTGCGCGCCCGAGAGCCTGTCGCGTCCAACGCGTTTCGAGTTCCGTTCTACCCAGTAACACCACTCGTGTTTTGCATTGGCGCAGTCTACATCCTCTGGTCCAGCCTGAGCTATGCGCTTGATAAAGGGTCTTGGGAAGCAGGCGTGGCGCTGGCACTGATGGTGGCCGGTTTGCCATTCGCCTTTGTCGGCCGCGCCGAGAAATCGGCCGAGTAGAAACGCGCGTTCGCATTTCGGCTCGCGCAGAGTACGCGGTTACGCAGTACGTGGTAGACGTTGACGCTCGCGCAAATCTGCATAGAGCGCCACATGTCGCTCGGCAATCGATCGCCAGGAATACGCCTGCGCCTCGCGAGCGGCTTCCGCGCCATACCGCGCGGCGAGCGCCGGATCGGCCAGCAAGCGCTCGATCGCCACGGCCAGTTCTGGCGAAGACTCTGGCGGAACTAGCAGCCCTGTCCGGCCGGATCGCACCAGGTCGATCAGTCCAGGGACCGAGGTCGCTACCACGGGGCGTCCGGCGGCGTACGCTTCGAGCAACACCAGCGGAAACGCTTCCCAGCCGCGCGATGGCATCACCAGGCAGCGCGCGTTTTGCAGCAACCACGTTTTTTTCTCGCCGCCGACTGCGCCGACAAACTGCACGCGCTCGCCAAGGCCCAACTGCCGTGCTTGTTCTTCGAGCGGTCCGCGCTCGGCGCCATCGCCGGCGACGACCAACGTGAGCATGTCATTTTCGCCGTGAGATTTCACAATCGCGGCCAGCGCATTCAGCAACAGATCCACTCCCTTGCGCGGCGCCAGCCTTCCCAGGAAAAACAAATACTGCTCCGGCTGGATCCGCGCGTGCAAATCTTGCGGACGCGCAGCTTTCGTCTTAAAGGGCGCCAGATGGACGCCGTTGGGAATATCGACAATATTGCCGGCCTGAGGGTAGAGCCTTAAAAAACCTTCGCGCGTGAAGCGGCTGATGGCGATCGTCGCATCGGCCATCTGCACGCCCAACGTATGCCGCTCCGGCAAGCCGCGCTTCTGTAGGCGGCAGTTCCCCTCGCGCACGTCGCCGCCGTGGCTGGTGACGACAATCGGCGTTTGCAGGCGATCTCGCGCGAGCGCCGCCAGGTAGCCGCAAGGATAAACGCTGTGGCAATGGATAACGTCAAACCGCTGGCGATCGTTCGCGCGGATCAGCCAGTGGCGATACCAACTCACCAGGCGGCGCGTCGAAATAAAGCGGGGGTGGCGAATCACTGGGTACGGCAGCTCGGCGTCCGATACTCGTTCGTGCTTCGGGCGCGGGGCCAACACAGTCGGCTGATGCCCCATTGCCAGGAACTCGCGCGCTAGGGCGTCGACAACCAGTTCCTGCCCGCCAATCTTGGGGAGAGCCGTCTCTGTGTATAGACAGATTCGCATGCGCCGCGTCGCTCCGAAAAAGCCTGGACAAAAAATGCCGTACGGCGCGGCAAGTTTCGCCAGAACGCGCAGGCAAGGCAACGTCGATTTGCCGGGGATGCTCTCGTCCGCAATCGAATTCGCGTACGTCCGCGCTGCTAGCACGCCGAAAGGGCGCCTCGGTCCCCTTCAATTGGAATAGCGTCAGGTGTTCGAATGGAGTACATATGCTCCGCCGTAAACCGTAACGGCTCCGCGCGCACAGCGTGTCCAAGTTGGCTGGCGACCACTGGGTAACGCGCGGCGTGAACGAAGTATGAGAGTTCAGGCGTAGGGAAACTCCCTGGTGAAGACCGGAACGATTGCCACTGCCTACGCGTCGCGCACGCGCGCTACGACAAGCCCGACGGATTCTGTCCCGTCGCCGGCGCGGCCGGATCGCGCTCGCCCCGCGCACGCCGCAATGGTCGCCGCCGTTTTGCTAGTGGGCGGAATCTTCTGGGCCGGCGAACGCCGCGTCCCTGCCGGCGGCGCCGAAGGGGCCACGCTCAACGGCGCAATCGCCGCCGCGAGCAGAACTCCCGGCAGCTTCCGCGTTGGATCGTTCAATATTCATTCCGGCAAAGGCGTCGATCGGCAGCGAGACATCGCCCGCACGGCGGATTGTCTGCGCGACATGGACCTGGTCGCGCTGAACGAGGTCATCGGCTCGACTCCGTGGCGAGACTGGAATCAAAGCCAGCAATTGGGCGAGGCGCTGGCCTGCCAGTGGCTGTTTGCGCCGACAGAATCTCGCTGGTGGCACGGCTCATTTGGCAATGGCCTGCTCACTCGCCTGCCGGCGTATTACTGGCAGCGGATTCCGTTCAACCTGGCCGGATCGCACACGCACCGCAACCTGGTGCTGACCGCGGTCGACGTTGATGGCGCACGGGTTAATGTAGTACTGACTCATCTCGATTCGCGCGATCTGGATCGCCGCCAGAATCAACTCCGCGCCGCTGGAGAGCTGTTCCTCTCGCTGGCGGAACCGGCAATCTTGATGGGGGATCTGAACTCCAGGGCGAACGACGAGCAACTGCGCCGCATCTTGGACGCGCCGGGCGTGATCGACGCCCTTTCCACCGGCGGCGCCAGTAGCGATCCAGGCCGGATCGATTGGATTCTGACGCGCGGCCTGAAGGTTGTGACCTCTGGCGCGACCGACACCGGCGCCTCGGACCATCCGTTTGTCTGGGCCGAGTTGGAAGTCGCCCGCTAGGCGGCAGGCAATACGCCGCGGACCCTGTCCGTCGCATTCAACACGCTCCGCCGAACTGCGGATGCACTGCTCAGGTCCTTGACCTTCGCCAGCCGCCGTTCTATTCTGCGCGACGGCCCCTGGGTGACGCTGTTCACTTCGCCCAAGCCCCAATTCCGGCGATTGTTCGCCTCGCCCAGCACGCCCAATCAGAGGACATATTCCCATGGCCCAGCCTCCGCGCAATGCAATCATTACCGGCTCTGCCAGCGGCCTTGGCCGCGCGCTTGCGTTGCGTTTGGCGCAAGATGGTTGGCAGATGGCGCTGGTGGATGTGAACGAGTCGGGCAACGCCGAGACGCTGAAGCTGGTGCAAGCCGCCGGTGGCAGTGGATTCACACATCGGATGGATGTCGCCCAACCAGACGCCTGGCAACAACTGCACGATCTGTTGCGCGCCCGTTGGCAGACGCTTGATCTACTGGTGAACAACGCCGGCGTGGCTGGGTCGGGCGAGGTCGGCAAGTATTCGCTCGATGACTGGCACTGGATCCTGGGCATCAATCTCAATGCCGGCATATATGGTTGCCACTTCTTCATCCCGTGGCTGAAGGAAAACCCGCGCGGCGCCAACATCATTAATACTGCTTCGCTGGCCGCGATGGCCGCCAAGCCAGGCATGGCCGGCTACAACGTGGCGAAGGCCGGCATGCTTTCGCTCTCGGAAACACTCTTCGGCGAACTGAAGCCGTTCAAGATTGGCGTCACCGTGATCTGCCCCGCGTTTTTTCAGACGAACTTGCTGACCGATGGGCGACTGGAAAAGGTCGACCGGGACATGGCGTCGAAGATGATGAAGGTAGCCAACTTCACGGCCGACGACGTTGCGGCAGAAGCCATCCGCGCCATGCAGACTGGGAAATTGTATGTCGTCCTGCCTCGGCAAGGACGGACTTTCTGGCGGCTCAAGCGCTGGTTCCCGAGTTACATTCTGAACATGCTGGCCAAGGATTGGGAAAAGCAACTGGCGCACGTCGCCAAGCGCGCCAAGACACCATCGCCCACGGCGCCGGCTGAGCCGCAAGAAGTTTCCCGCTAATCGCGACTGCGCTACGGACGCATTGCAAGTAACGGCGCGCGTTTGCCCGCCCACGATAAGTTGAGCTCTCATGCTACGTCTGAAAAGCAGCACCGCGCCGTGGTGGCTGGCGACTGTCGAAGAAAACCTGGCCGAGGTGTTGATCGACCACGCCCACTGCGAGAAAAAAGCGGCCGGCGTGGCGATGAACCTGATCTTTGCCTACGTCGATCGCGTGGAGCTGGTCCGATCACTTTCGGAAATCGTCGACGAGGAGCTGGATCATTTTCGGCAAGTGCTCGATCTGCTGGAGGCACGCGGCATTCGCTTCCGCCGCCTGATCCCCAGCAGCTACGGCCGGCAATTGAACGAGCTGGTGCGCAAGCAGGAGCCGGCCCGCGCGGTCGATCGCATGCTGGTAGCAGCGCTGATCGAAGCGCGCAGTTGCGAGCGATTTGCGCTCTTGAAAGACCGGCTGGCGGACCGTGAACTGGCCGATTTTTACGCCAGTTTGTTCGAGTCGGAAGCGCGCCATCACGCCACCTACGTGCAGATGGCCCGGCTCTTTGGCGACGCGGAAGCGGTCGACGCTCGGCTGGAAGAACTTTCGGCCGCTGAAGCCGCGATCATCGACCGTGGCGATCCGCTGGCCAGAATGCATAGCTGAAAACGCTCGCGCCGCGCGTTCGTTCCATTGCGAACTTGCCGCTAGCTCAGCATCAGCGCCGCGATGGCCATCATTGCCAGATCGCAACAGGCGTGCGTTACCCAGGGGGCGACGATCGTTTGATAGCGCTCGTAGAGCCACTCGGTCACCAGCGCAAACACAAACAGCCCCACCACGCCGATCGCCAGCGAGTACCAAGGCGCCCAGTGGTAGATGAACAAGATGTGCTGCACGGTGAACGTCACCGCTGGCAGCAGGTAGGCCAACTTGCGGTTCTTGCGCAGTAGCAGGCCGAACGAGAATCCGCGGTAGAAGAATTCTTCCAGCAGCGAATTCAACAGCACCGTAAAAGGCGCGACCAGCATCACGGTTGTCTTGTTAACGCCAAACTGGTTGCTGATTTTGTCTACCACGGCAACTTTGTCGAATAACAAGTGGCCGGCGCCGAAGTAGACCCCCAAAAAGATCGCGGATCCTACCAGGCCCAGTCCTAGGGCCACCGGCAGTCCACTTCGCCAGTTGCGAAAGCGAAAGATATCGCGGAAGACGCCAATCCCCTGCCACCAGCAATACACCAAGGGGGGCAGCGCGAAGGCGATCTTATAGATCGAATACTGAATCGGGCTGACGCTTTCGGTCGGTTCGAGCAGGATCGAGAACGCGATCAACTGGCACGTAATCACCGCCAGCGGCAAAACAGCCAGTGCGATAAGCGTTGCCATCAAGGTCCGCCCGAAGGATGCGCGCGAGGTGAAATCCTAACAGAGTATTCGCCGGTCAATGAGCGATATTCCAAAACCGGCTTGGCAGGCGTCCGCGCTGCGGCTCAATACAATCACTAAAACGTCTTGATCAGGCAGCCGCCGTCCACGACCAGCACTTGCCCTGTGATGTAGCTGCCGGCCTCGCTCGCCAGCAGTAGGGCCGGCCCGGCCAATTCGCGTGGGTTGCCCCAGCGGCCGAGCGCCGTGCGACGGGCGAAGACCTGCTTCTCTTCGTCCGAGAGCATCTTGCCGGGCAGGTCCGTCAAGAACGGCCCCGGAGCGATGCAATTCACCGTGATGTTTTGCTCGCCGAGATCGAGCGCGCTCGCGCGGGCCAGTCCAATCAGTGCGCTCTTGGTCGCCGAGTAGGAATTGCGCCCTTCTTTGGACGCCAGGCCCATGATGGACGAAATATGGATGATCCGGCCCCACTTCCGCTCTTTCATCCCCGGCGCCAGTGCCCGGCTCAGGGCCATGCAGCTCGTCAGGTTCAATTCAACGATCCGGTCCCAAGAGTCGTCCGTGATCTGATCGATCTGTTGAGGATTATTGCTGCCGGCGTTGTTGACCAAAATATCGACGTGGCCGAAGGCCTTTTGTGCCTCGGCCGCCAAGCGCGCGACGTCTTTGCGGTCGGTCATATCCGCGACAATGGTCACGCAGCGCGTTTTCAAACCGGCGGTGATCTCGGCCGCGGCGGCGCGGAGCTCATCGTCGTGCCGGCTGCTGATCACAACGTCGGCGCCGGCTTCGGCAAACCCGCGGGCCATGGCCTTGCCCAGGCCTTTGCTGCCGCCAGTCACCAGGGCAACGCGGCCGGTCAGATCAAACAGGGGCGAGCTCATCGTGCGAGTCTCCAGTGCGAGCGCAGCAAAACATCCGAAACAGCCACTTACCCCGGCGCGTTGTTGTGAGCCAGGCTTATTTGCCGAGCGCTTCGACCACCAGATCGCCGACCTGCGACGTCGAGAAGCCCATCTTGCCGGCCGCCTGGCTCTTCATCTTGGTCGCTGTAACCTGACGAATGGCCTTGGCCACCCGCGCGCCAGCGGCTGGCTGACCGGTGTGCTCGAGCAGCATGCCCATCGCGTTGATCGCGGCAATGGGGTTGATCACGCCCTGGCCGGTGTACTTGGGCGCGCTGCCCCCCATCGGCTCGTACATGCTGGTGCCGCCTGGATCTGGGTTGATGTTGCCGCCAGCGGCGACGCCCATCCCGCCCTGCAGGATTCCGCCGAGGTCCGTGATGATGTCGCCGAACATGTTCGTCGTCACGATCACGTCGTAATACTCGGGATTCTTCACCATCCACATGCAGCAAGCGTCGACGTGATTGTAGTCCGCCTTGATATCCGGGTATTCCTTGGCGACTTCCTGGAAGGTTCGCCACCACAGGTCATGACCGTAGGTCAACACGTTGGTCTTGGCGACCAGCGTCAACATTTTCTTGGGGCTGTTTCGCTTGCGAGTGAAGTCAAATGCCCAGCGAATGCAGCGCTCGCAGCCCTTGCGAGTGTAGACGGCCGTCTGGCTGGCGACTTCGTCCGGGGTCCCTTTCTTCAGGAAACCGCCGACGCCGCAATACAAGTCTTCCGTGTTCTCGCGCACGACGACAAAGTTGATGTCGTCCGAGGTCTTATCCTTCAGCGGCGTCTCGACACCCGGAAACAATTGCACGGGGCGCAGGTTGATGTATTGATCGAGCTGAAAGCGGAGTTCCAGCAGCAGGCCTTTTTCCAAAATGCCGGGCGCGACATCCGGATGCCCTACGGCGCCCAGGTACATGGCGTCGAAGGCGCGGAGCTCGTCGACAGCGCCCTTGGGCAGGATCTCGCCGGTGCGCAGGTAGCGCTCGCCGCCGAAGTCGTAATTCTGAAGTTCGTACTTGAAGCCTTCGATCCCGGCCACGGCCTTGAGAACCTTAAGTCCCTCAGCGGCCACTTCTGGGCCGGTGCCGTCGCCACCAATGACCGCAATCTTCATCGTCTTGTTACTCTTGTCGCTGCTCAAAATAATCTCCCGCGCTGCCTGGCGACCAAGGCCCTACAAAAGGGCGCCCGCCGCCGGTCCGACATGAACTTTCAGAAGGAAAAGAAGCAGCGATTCTAGCAGCCGCGGAGAGGGGTCACAAGTTTGGAGCGGGGCGCACGATTGTGCGTTCGGATCGTACTTTTCACGGCGGTGTGACGACCACGGATTCGCAAACGTCAGTCCATGGCCCATGGACGCCCCCGCCTTTGGAGGCGATAGTTGTAAGTTCGCAGCGCGGGCCGCTTGGCCGTCGCTATGCTCAAATCTCAACTGACTTTGCCACATTTTGCCAACTCTTGTCGCTCTTGCCTGAAACCTGCATGACTGAAGACGCTCCTCGCCCGCCTGAGACTACTTTTGAAAACGACACGCTGGTCGCGGCGCTGGCCCGCGCGCAGATTGAACTGCCGCCAGAGCAAGTGGAACTGCTCAATCGCTACTGCGAAGTCCTCTGGGCGTGGAACGAAAAACTGAATCTGACGCGACATACGACGTACGAAAAATTCGTCTCGCGCGATCTGGTCGACACGTTGGAGTTCTCCAAAGTCCTGGCGCCCAACGAGCGCGTGCTCGACGTTGGCGCCGGCGGCGGCGTCCCTGGCGTGGTCCTCTCGATCATTCGTCCGGACCTGAAGGTGGTGCTGGCGGAATCGGTCGGCAAGAAGGCCAAGGCGCTCGCTGGCATCGTCAGCGAAGTT
>Ga0335397_10001223_pt1 | contig 34881 bp, 37 predicted proteins | sample MAT04_FD_205740 | JGI IMG/M metagenome (GOLD analysis project Ga0335397, IMG submission 205740) | Freshwater microbial communities from Lake Fryxell liftoff mats and glacier meltwater in Antarctica - MAT-04 (spades assembly) (version 2) ... | reverse complement strand
TTCATGCCTAGGCTGCTGCTGTTGCCCAGGTTGGTTCTGACGGTTTAAGCGTTCTCGTTCTTTCTCGTTGCGAAGTCTAGTTCGACAATCTGGACAATGCGTCGAAACTTTTTCTGATGGAGTTTTTGATCTATACTCGATGGTTTTCCAACAACCTGCACATGATTTAGTGCGATAGTCGGGATTTACGCCACTTCCGTGGCATGTGTCACATTTCTTCCACTCTTTCAATTGCCCACCAAAGAACCCTCTACCTTTCAGAATTATTTCTCTTCCACCTTTACCATGACATCGACCGCAATCCTTATTCAAGATGACATCCTCCAACCCTAAAGAGGGTAAACCACGTCAAATGACGCTTCCTTTATTTCCAAACTTTGGGAATGAAGAAAACGTCACTTAACTGGTGATTAAAGGTTAAATAAGCAGTTTTTAAAGAGCTCAATTAAAGACATAGCTCCGCATAGGGAATTTAGCTTGAATTGAACGGCTATTATGCAGCTGAATTCTCTGAGGATCAACTCAAAACATTTTTTACAGTCAGAGCAAGAAGTGGACTAAAATATAAATTGCTGAGAAAAACTAGGAGAAGTGACTAAAATACTTTCATCGAATATAGTAGGATCCCAGTGTAGTAGAATCGAGTCAATCAGCGCCCGCAACGGTTCAAGATCTTTCGCTGTAGCCCGACCAAATAAGGCATCGTGACCCGTGAATGCCAGAATAGATTGGTAATGGGTCCGATGTTGAGGTTCGAAATGCCTGGATACTCCCAAGTCATTCCTGACGAAAGTATCGAACCGAGCAACGCTTTCTTCTCCTCTAAAATTGATCTCTGACAAACAGTCATCTATTTGATCTGATATAGATTTTACCTGTCGTGTTCCATCTTCGGTAGATTTACGAATATACAAAACATACTTTAACTGACTAAAATCAATTTGATCTTCATAGCCATATAGAGCCATATAGAGCCATATAGCTTGTATTTTACATGATTTGAACGGTTGTTATGTAACACAAACTAAACTATAATTTTTACAATGATATTGGATAAGATACTTGAATGGGCAAAAGATAATGACAACATTGTTGCTGTTATTATTACTGGATCTCATTCACGAAATGATTATAAAGTTGATGAATTCTCTGATTATGATGTAGAGCTGATAGCAAATGATATTGAAAGTCTCACAGATAGTAATGACTGGATCTACAACTTTGGACGAGTCGTCATAATTGAAGCCTTTGACGAGGGACAAGATTATCCAACTAGACTAGCTATTTTTAGCGATGGAATAAAAGTAGATTTTACTTTAGCCAGTAAACAACGAGTGTTGAATATGAAAAAAAATGGACTGAACGGTCTTTACAATCGTGGTTTCAAGGTACTGATAGATAAAACAGGAATTACCAGACAGCTGGAGAAACCATCTGGAGCACCAATTAAACAGCCTCCTACAGAAAAAGAGTACCTCGATTCAATAAATGAGTTCTTTTTTGAAGCAGCACATATTCCTAAGTATTTGGCTCGACAAGACTTATGGGTAGTCAAGTTTAGAGATTGGACAATGAAAGAAATGATGTTGAAGATGCTCGAATGGTATGCAATCTGTGAAGACCCATCAAAAGACGTATGGAATATTGGTAGTCATATGAAAGATTGGTTGGATAATGAGACTTGGCAAGAATTAAATACTGTTTATTCTAAATTTGAAGCAGCAGATTGCTGGCATTCGTTGCTTGCCAGTATTACGTTGTTCAGGAGAATATCCAAAACGGTGGGCGACAAGTTCCACCTACAATATCCAGATGTTACAGATAAAAGTATTAGCGACTATATATTGGAGCATATGGAATAGATTTCCTCTGCCCCGCACCCGTTTCTCAACCCTTATTTTCAAGACCGTTTTTGTGCTAAAATACATTTATGAATATCTTGATTATTTATCAAACGCAAAATGGCACGACTCAATATGTGACAGAAGTGATTCAGAAACAGCTTCAAGACGCTGGTCATCAAGTGTCACTTCATAGTGTAAAAATGCAGGGTTTCGAACTAAATATGAAGGATTACGACTTGATTTTATTTGGCGCACCAACCTATGAAGACGGGAAACTTGAGAACTCAATGCGGGTGTTTGTGGCAAAGAACTCCCCTGACTTCAGTCAAAAGAAAGTTGCAGTGTTTGGCTTGGGGAATAAATTCTATCCACAGTTTTGCATTTCGGCAGATATTTTGGCGGAATGGGTCCGTAAAAATAAAGGCACGTTGCTCGTTGAGCCATTAAAGATTGATGGTTTTCCTGATAATTTACAGCCAATTCAATCGTGGGTTGCTTCACTATTATGAAACCCAAAGATCCCGCCCTTCTCGTCCTTTCATTTATCATGCTGGTGAACGCACTCGCTTACGGTACGATCATTCCTTTGCTATACCCGTATGCTGCTCGTTTTGGCATCAATCCAGTCGGCCTCGGACTTCTCTTTGCTTCCTTTTCCATTGCCCAATTCATTGCGACTCCAATCCTTGGGCGGTTGTCAGATCGTTGGGGTCGAAAACCAATCCTCTTGATCTGTTTATTGGGAACAAGCTTGTCCTTGGCTCTCTTTGCTGCTGCGACAAGTGTGGCGATGCTATTTGTGGCGCGACTCATTGACGGAATTACGGGTGGTAATATCTCGGTGGCTCAAGCAATGATTGCCGATAAAACTACTGGAGAAGAACGTGCAAAATCTTTTGGTTTGTTATTTGCAGCATTTGGAGTTGGATTTGTTGCTGGTCCAGCGGTAGGAGGATTGCTCAGTCAATTTGGGCTGAGTGCGCCATTCTGGTTTGCTTCTGGACTGGCTTTAATCGGTACGGTAGTTGGGCAAATTATTTTGAAAGAAACACTTCCCGCCAATCGCCGTCAGCCTTCTCATGAACCTCTTTTCCGATTGAAATCATTTATCGGTGCTTTGTTTACCCCAATTACGGGTGAAATTTTGGCGATTAGTTTTCTGTTTGCCATTGCCCAAAATGCCTTTATTATTGGCGTCCAATCCTATACATTTGACATTCTGAAGATGTCTTCTGCGCAAACAGGGATCATGTTTACAGTGATTGGAATTATTAATATTGTGGCTCAGTCGATAGGTTTGCGTTACTTACTTCATAAGGTTAAAAATAAAAATGTGATTGTTACTATTTCGTTGCTCCTTTCATCCGTTTCTATGATCAGTCTTGCCGTTCCTCACTCCGTGAACACCTTTTTGCCGGTTTTATTCTCCTTTGCCATCTTTAGCTCCCCTGTTGGAGCAATTGTCACTGGCTTACTCTCAGAGCGTACTAAGAATGAGGATCAAGGAGGCATTTTGGGAATTAATCAATCCTATAGCTCACTTGGTCAGGTCATTGGACCATTAATTGCTGGCGCAATTGCTGCGCGAGCAGCAACAAATAATATTTTTATTGCTGCAGGAGTCATTTTGGTTCTTTCTCTGTTGGTTAGTTTCATTTTATATCGGAAGCCAAATCGCAAATTTGATCTCTAAAACAAGATAGATCTGGAACATTGCAAGTTTACTGCTTACTTCGTATAATCAAGAAGTCTTGCGGGTATAGTTCACCGGTAGAATGACTCCCTTCCAAGGAGTAGAAGACGGTTCGATTCCGTTTACCCGCTCCAAAATGAACCCAAAGCTTCACGCTCGGAAGTACCTATGGCAAGTTTTTAAACTTTTACTAAAGTCGTTCTGCGTTTAATTTTAGCATTTCTCATTGCATAACTACTGTGGCATTTTCGTTTCATTTAGATGGTAGGTATTTGCAACTCCAACAGAGTTTCTCCAAAATTGCCATACAACTTGAAATTTTCTAAATCCTCTATATAATACATATTTAATACATATGAATAATACTGAAAATCAACCAAAAGAAAAAGCAGGCTTATTTTCTCAGGAGGATGCTGATGCTGAATGGGAAAGAATATCAAGAGAATTCAATAGATTGAGTTTTTTACTTCCTACTGATTTTGGTGGTATATATCCAAAAGGCAAGCCGGCTGATGCGGTTCGAGATGCCAAGCGACATGCTGAGCGACGTGCTGAGAGAAAAAGAAACAAAAAATAAACGACTTCCTTTATTTACGCATCTTAGCATTCATTTTGTTTAAGTCTTGATACGACACAGCTAAATCTTGGCGAGCAGCTTTAAGTGTGTCTCGACCAGAGAGAAGTGCGGCCTTATTTGCTGGATACCCTTCTGGAGTCAATCCAATAACACTGTCAATTGCGTTTTGAGCTTTTCTTTTTGCATCTGCAATCTTGGTGTTGCGGTTGTTGAGGGCGGTAGTCATGCCACTTACATCAGTTCCAGTAGCTTTAGACTCATCAATTCTGGTTTGAATCACCACACTATTGCTCGACATCTGTTCAGCTAATTGAAGTGTTTTATCTGCATTTGCTAAAATCTCTATTTTGGGTACTAGTAACAAGAAAACTCGATACGAAGACGCAATTGACTGCTTATTTGCTTTCAGCGTTACTGGATCTGCATCACTATTAATTTTTGCACGTAGTGCTTGCAAGTCGGAAATGGCACTCTGAACCTGACTAATAAGAGACGCTTTTTGTTCGTTTGAAAGACGATTCATGCTCGTAATTCTGGTTGTTAAGTGCGTGAGAGCTGCAATCCGACGATCGATCTCTCTGTTTGCACTTGAACTGGCCTTCTCCATCATGGCTCCAGTTCTCGTCTCTACGCGAGCTGAATAAGATGCGGCTCGAACCATCATTGTTTTGGATTGTTCACTGTTTTCTCCGGTCATCATTTTGGCATTGATAGTAGTTGGGGAAAACGCTGAAATCAGTACGAGTGACTGTGCGAAGGCAAACGAAAGGGATAGATTTTTCTTGATGTTCATAAAACTCCTCTTAGTTGACTGTAATCGGTTGGTCATTTAATCCTTGTTCAACAGTGGCAGCGTCTTTACTTAAAGCATCTAACTGGGCTTTCTCACTTGGTTCAGTCTGTGAAGTTGATACTCCTTCTACCGCTGGGGAGGCAGGTGGTGGAGTTGGCTGAGTCTTACCTGTGGTTGAGTTCTCTGGTACTTCAGGAGCTTGAGGACTACATCCATTCAAGATAAGAGCGGTGAGTCCAAGTCCTATAATCGAAAGAAAGATGCGAGTCTTGGTAGAGGAAAGTTGAAGATTCATCATAAATACATTCCTTAGTTACATGTGATAAGAGGCTATCACAAAAGGAGCTCATTGGAAATGGGCTCCCTTTCGTTTAATTCAGTTATCAATGTTGTTTTATCTTTCACAGTCACCCTCATCTTAAATTCATGCACTTTCGTCTTCTCCTTCATGAGTCGATGGCGCAGGGATTTGGAGAAGATAAGGCATTGAAATTTGGAGAGTAAAAGTTCTGATCAGTTTTTACAACACGAAGAAAATCAGTTAGAACTAAATTCATTGTCAAAGTAACTTCTCAGGGTTTTTCCTACGGATACGGAATTGATAATCCATTTTCTTCACCAGATTTAAAATATACGGCGTTTATTGATTTAGAAAATTGGGACTTATGGGTCATCTCCAACGAAACATTACAAAAAATCAGGTGACTAAAAATGGCGAAGTTGTTTCATATGTCAGTGGTTGATCTCCTGAACACAAAAAACTTATTTATTCTGTCGGCACAAATGAGGGTCAAAGTAAAACAGTTTGAGATCAGATTGTTCATTCTAAGTCAGTGACTGATGTGTATGTCGGAAGTTATCTACACGATCTAGAAACAGGTACTTCTATAAAGTTACCCGATATTCATTCTTTTTTAGATTTTATTGGTAACAGTAGAATTTTAATTCGGCCTTCAGAAGGTGCGTATAAGAACCCAGGTAATCATGTAATTGCTTTTGATTTAAACACCTTTACGACTGATAGTGATTTTATGCCTGGAGACTACAGCTGGGAGTTCGACCCATTTGATATTTCTAACGATCTGAGTAAGTGGACGTTGACTACCTACACTCAAAAGGAAAAAGACGGTGAAAAAGGAGCTTACATAGTTGTTGTAGATTTTCCACAAAAAGTGGGTCGATGACAGTAGCTTTATTCTTTACTCTTATCTTGAGAGAAAATACTTCTTAGTGAATGGTGCAGATGATACTATTCAGGAATTGAACTAAAAGAGCCTAGTTTCCTAGGCTCTTTTCATCTCATTTCCCCACTCATTTTTCAGATTTCACTGAGAGTTTCTTGGGTTTAGATGCCTCAGCTTTTTTGAAGGTAATGCTTAAAACACCATTTTTGACGACGGCATCTGGTTCTTGGTTTGGATCAATTAAACCAGGAATTGCCACCTTATAAGAGTAGTTCCAGGATGATTTACTATAGTGCTTCCTCTTCTCATCTGTCGCCGTATCCTCTTTTTGAGCTTTAATCCAGATCACTCCTTTTTCAAAGGTAATATCGATGTCTTTTTCTTCAACTCCAGCCACACTGGCTCGTAACACAACTTCGTTATCTGTCTCATACAAATCTAAGTTATTTGCTCTTACTGCGCTGATGCTGGACATCGCTTCATCATCCCAAATGTCTGGCCAGCGAAGCATACTTCCAAATGCTGGGTTCCAAGGTGTGATTGCCATACTTCCTCCTTTTGCCGCCCTGTAATCCGATAAAGAGCTTTAGCAGTTAATTAATGTATTTGCTAAAATATGCCATAATTAGCAGTCATTGTCAATGACTGACAATTTTACTCGGAGCGACTAGTGACTTTCTTGATGGATTGAGCTACGCTTTTTACATCTAGATTACTGGAGTTTGTTTATGAACTTGATACATGCGATTCTGCTGGGAATAATTGAGGGTTTAACCGAGTTTTTGCCTATCTCCTCTACTTTTCACTTACTAGCCGCAACAAAAATTCTGGGGATTCCCAATACTGATTTTAGTACGTTTTTTGCCGTCTTTATTCAAGCGTTTGCCATTGTGCCAGTGATTTTTTTATTTGGTCGAGAATGGCTCAATGACAAACAAATTCTATTGAAAGTTTTGGTCTCATTTATCCCAACCGCAGTTGTCGGTTTGGTTCTCAACAAAGTGATTAAAGAAGTATTTTTTGCCTCTCCGTGGCTCATGTTGGCTTCCTTCTTCACGGTTGGGTTGCTTTTTCTGGGAGTCGAACTGTTGATCAAAAAAGAAAAATTTCAATTGAAACACTCCATAGCCGACATGTCTTGGATTCAAGCATTCATGATCGGAGTGATCCAAGCTTTTGCAGTCGTCCCAGGAGTTTCTCGAGCAGGTGCCGTAATTGTGGGCATGATGCTCTTTGGATTTAAACGTGATGAAGCCGCGAAGTACTCTTTTACCTTGGCTGTGCCAACTATTTTGGCTGCCGCAGGACTGGATTTAATAAAATCTCGTTCCGTCCTCACTGGCGGTGCAATGTCACAGAACTTGCTTTTGCTGAGTGCTGGCTCAATCACAGCATTTATCAGCTCATTCATCATCGTGAACTGGTTTATAAAGTACTTAAAAACACACTCACTGAATATTTTTGGTGGATATAGAATAGTGATGGCAGGAGTCTTGCTCGCTCTAGGATTCACACGATGAAGAAACAGTATTCAAATGACCAGATTCAGCAAAAGGCTACTTCTATCCGAAAAGAAATCATTGAAATGCTTTTGAAAGCTGGCTCTGGACACGCGGCTGGACCGCTTGGAATGGCTGATATTTTTGCTACCCTTTACTTTTCTGTCCTTCGTCACGATCCAGAGAAACCAAATTGGGTTGATCGAGATCGTTTAGTTCTCTCCAATGGGCATATTTGCCCTGTTTTATATGCAACACTGGCAGAAGTGGGCTACTTTCCCCACGAGTGGCTAGCTACGCTCAGGCAACTCGGAAGTCATCTCCAAGGTCACCCCAATCACTTAGAAACTCCAGGTGTGGAAACCAGCAGTGGTCCTTTGGGGCAAGGCATTTCTCAGGCGATCGGCATGGCACTTGCCGGGAAGATCGATCAAAAAAATTACCAGGTTTACTGTGTGATGAGTGATGGCGAACAGAATGAAGGTCAGGTCTGGGAAGCGTTGATGACGGCGAGCAAGTATAAGTTGCACAACTTAGCAGTGATTATTGATCGAAATAATATTCAAATTGATGGCTTCACCGAAAATATCATGCCGTTGGAGTCACTCAGAGCAAAGTATGAGGCTTTTAACTGGCATGTGCTAGAGATTGATGGACATAATATTGAAGCGATTATTGATGCTTGTGATGAGGCAAAAGCAATTTTTGAAAAGCCGGTGGCGATTATTGCCCACACTATCCCTGGAAAAGGGGTGGACTTTATGCAGTGGGATCCAGCGTGGCACGGTAAGGCTCCTAATAAAGAAGAAGCAAAATTAGCTATGAAGCAATTGAGAAGTTTGAATGGGAAGATTAGTCGGTCTGAGGAATAAGTAGTTGACCACTCGATTAGGGATGATTGCGTTTTGTGGTTTTTCCAGATATAAAATGTCTTCCAATCCCACTTTAGCGCAATAAAGTTTCTCAACATCTCCCCCATTATCCAAAAAGTGTTTTACTTCAAACATGCCTTCATAGTACATGGCTTCTTTTCCAAAACAGCCATGAATCCCAGTATCAGAAAATCCTCTCTTTAACCTAAAAGTTCTTTGGAAAGCTAAATCCACTGTGAAACCATGTCCTACTAAAAATTCAAATACTTCCACAAAAGAAGCAGTTCGTGCTAAATGTCCAGCTAAATACTTCAAAGCGTGGTGTTTACGATTGATTTCCGAAGTGGTGGAACAGTAGTCTCCAAGAAACGACCCTAGACCTTCTTCAGTTTTAATATAAAAAGGTAGAGGTTTTTTGAGCAATGGATTTTTCAACGCAGCTGCATTAATCGCTCTGAGAACGTGTCCATCAATCTCATGTGCCAGCATGCAATCAAAATCCGTGAAGTCCCAGTTAAATAATTTGCCAATTAGAATCAATTTTTTTGGTGCTTTGACTCTGAAGTAAAAATCTGTCTGATCAGATAGCTGAACTGTCCAATCATGAACGCCATAGTTTTTTAAATAGGCAGAAATGCCATCGATAATTTCCTGAGAAGATTTATTCTCTTTTGATTCAAAAGGTAAAGGTGAAGCAGCGTCAATTTTGGCTTGTTGGATAGCATCATTTCTAAAGCGGCACTGAAACAAATGACAACTATTCATCCCAAAATCTTCATTTCCTCGATTTAACAGCATTAAGGTGGTTAACTCTAATTCTTGTTTTCTTCTGGAAAAAATCCAGCTTGTCAGATCACTGGGTTTACCTGAGACTTGAAAAGTTAGCAGTTTTTTTAGTTGTTGCTCTAGGGCTGAAATAGGCAATTCAGGATATGTTATTTGTGGGTTCTGCTGGGGATGTGCTAAAAACTTTTCTCTTTCCTCAGAAAGATTCAATGGTGTTAGCCATGCTGCTGTCTTGAGTAATGTCTCAGTTTCTGTAATTAGTGCTTCTATTGTCAGGCCTTGATTGTAACATTACTAAAATAGTGTTACTCTACTTGCCTATGACAGAAAATCCAGAAATGTGTCCAAAATGTGGTTCTCCATTAAAAGATGCTGAAGAAACCAAATCCGGTAAAAAACTACAACGTTGTTCCAGAGGTGTGTGGAATCCACAAACGCACCAAACAGAAGGCTGCGACTACGTAAAGTGGTTAACAGCTGAAGCCAAACCACTAGACGAAAAGTGTCCAAAATGTGGTGAGCCATTGGTGATGCAGATCACCCGTTCCGGTAAGAAAATGAAAAAATGTAGCACGAGCGGTTGGGATAAAGATAATAAAGTTGCCACAGGCTGCGACTATGTTGAGTGGATTAACGGCTCTTCCAAAGAGCTGGACGAAGACTGTCCTTTATGTGAAGCCAAATTGGTTTTATTCACCACAAGTTCTGGAAAACGAATGAAGAAGTGCTCTACTGCAGGTTGGGATCGAGACTCTAGGCAAGCCACAGGCTGCACCTATGTCCAGTGGCTGAAAGATGGTGAAAATTAACTTCAATTAGATGAAGTATGGCACTCCCCAAAAAGAGCTTGGATCTACAAATCGGTGATTTTTGTTCAGACCGTTTATTTGATTCATTTCTGTCTCAGTTAATCCAAAGTCAAAAATCGCTTTATTTTCTTTGATTCTGGCGGAGTTTACACTTTTTGGAATTGCAACTGTGCCGCGATTGATTGCCCAGTTCAGGAGGATTTGAGCTTCTGACTTTCCATATTTTTGAGCAATATTTTGAATAACTGGATCTACAGCGAGTTTTAACCCATCTGCATTTGCCACACCCTGTCTTCCCAAAGGTGAGTATGCTGTAACAGCAATGTTTCTTTGACCACAAAAAGACACTAGATCTGCTTGTGAATTGTACGGGTGAAGCTCAATTTGGTTCATCATTGGCTGAATAGTTGCATAGGAACAAAGATCAACGAGCATCATGGTTGTAAAGTTGGCCACACCAATTGATTTAACAAGCCCTTTTTTGACTAATTGCTCCATTGCTTGCCAGGTTTCTTGAATTGAGACATTCTCCAATATCGCCTTTCCGTCTTTACCAACTGGATGTGGAATATCACCGTGCTTAAAGGCTAATCCCCAATGCACTAAGTATAAATCGAGATAGTCTAGTTGAAGGTCGGAGAGTGTATTCCGGCATGCTGTTTCAACATCATCTGGTTTGTGGTTTGTGTTCCACAGTTTACTTGTAATAAACAGTTCTTCTCGAGAAATTCCATTTTTGAAGACCGTATTTAATGCCTCTCCAACTTCTCGTTCATTACCGTACACAGCAGCGCAGTCAATATGACGATAGTCTGCTTCCAAAATTGCTGATTCAACCGCAGCTTTTACTTCTCCCTTTGGAGATTCCCATGTTCCTAAGCCTAAAGTTGGAATAAGACAACCGTTTTGAAGTTTGAGATGTGTGTGCATACATTTATTCTACCATTTTGACGGCTTGTTCGTAACTGACGACCCATCCAGTTTGACAAACACTTTTATAGAAAAAATTGCGGAGCATTTTTCCGGAAGAATCATACACTTCTGGATAACAGTGATACTTGACGATATTGTCAGAATAGGACTGGAGTTGTCTCTTCGCAGTTTCAAGATAGTTTGCGTTACCTGTTTCTTTGTGCAGTAACATAAGAAGCTTAATGTACTCCATCCCCCAGTTGCTCCAGATTGTAGTTCCGCCATACTCAGGTAAGAAAAGTTGAACAAGCGGATAGACTCGCTCTGCACGGTTGGTAAGTTGATAACGCAAACCAAATGGTTGATCAAGCTTATTCTGCTGAATATATGACACGCTTTCCTCGAAATAAAACCGTTCTTCTGGGTTTTGGGGAGATAAGAATCCAGTTTGCAAAACAATCAACCAATCCGAAGAGTAATAGCCCTGATCTCGAGCAGCCATTGACTGATCCTCCAAAAAATATCCTTCATTTGAAAGCCAATACGTTTTCAGGATTCTTTTTTTCAAAGCATTCAGTCGGTCTTGATCTACCGGTACTATTCCCAACTGCTGCGCCAGTTGTTGTGTTTTCCACAAAATGACGTTGTCATAAAAAGCACTCTCTCTCTTCGTAATATCTTTCGTTCCAGAAAGTAAGATGTTTTTCTTAATCAGGTCAGTGCTTGGATCTACTGTGGATGCAATATAGTTTTGGTAATGTCTTAAAAGAGTGTCTTGATACTCAAATAATAATATTTGTGCAGCTTGGCTGGTTTGAAGTTTGGGAGAACTATTGCTTTCAAAAGGATAGATATTGAGTAGATCCTCGCTTGTTTGCATCACTCTTAACGCATAGAGCAAGCTGAAAAGTGAGTCGGAGGGTGGACTGTAAATATTCAATAAGGATACTGAGCGGACTCCCACGGGAACAATCGTGGTTGAAAGAAACGAAGATTGAGAAAAAACTTCCAAAGCGTACGCTGTCGTTTGCAAATAGATTTTTTGCCGATTTAGCCAATCGATCTCGTTTAATGCAGTTCTGGGATCTAGAAGTGACGCGTAAAAAATACCAAGAGATCGAATATATAAACTACTAAAGTGGTCGCCAGAAATGAGAAAAAGGTTTTCCGGATCGAATCTTTTTTGGTGTATTTCTTGAATGATCTCAGTGAGTTGAGAGCTTTTGGTGCTTTTATCTCCCTGATAGACATTGCCAAATATATGATAGAGGGTCTTAATCGCGCTGAACGATCGATAGAAAATACTTGTTCGAATGAACAAATGAGTATCTCTAGTCATGACAATTTGATTACTTGAATTAACTGTAGTGGAAAAAGCTTCTTGAACGGCAGAAAACTTGGTAAAAGGATTGGTGAGGTATGAGGAAAGAGCAATAAAAAAAAGAACGATACATATTGCAAGAAGTCCTCGCGATCGTTTTTTCATTTTCTTGCTACGAAAAAAAGAGGCTAAAAGCCAAGGCTGGTGAGGAGATGAGGTCAATTGCATGCGTGTATATCACTGTATCTGAAAAACTGTAGAAAGAGAATAGTACCTCACTCACAAGAAAAAACATCGCATTAAAATCTCACTGCGTGATATAATCTCGAGCCATGACAAGTAATATCGAACGTAGAGACAGTGTTCATCAAAATAGTCCAGATGAACGTATTGTGGACGAAATCTTACAAGTAGATGATCCTACTGCACTCTATTTTTATGAAATTAATCTAGTAAATCTACTCACAGACGACCAAGTCAACTCGTTGAAAGAGAAGATTGAAGCTGGCAAAGTTGCAAAAACGTCAGAATGGAGTGAGTCCACTAGACAGCTGGTAGAAGCCAATTTACGATTAGTGGTGAGTATTGCCAAAAAATTTCGGTGGAGCGGAATTGCCTTACTTGATCTGATTCAAGAAGGAAACTTGGGTTTATTGAAAGCTGTGGAGAAATTTGATCATACGAGAGGAGTCAAGTTTTCAACGTATGCTACTTGGTGGATTAGGGCAGAAATCTCGCGCGCAGTGAGAAATCAACGAAAAATCGTCCGTCTACCCTCAAACCAACTGGAAAGAATTTCAAAAATCTTTCTTTTTTTTCGCAAATATCAGCATGAACATGCAACACGCCCATCGAATGAAGAAGTAGCAAGAGAATTGGGTATTTCAGTTCAAGACGTCAATCTAGCCCTTCAAAACGCTCAGTCGGAACGAAGTCTAGATGAGGATAGAACTGACGCGAGTGGAAATGGAAGCTTGGGGACACTGTACGATACGTATATCGACAGAGATGCTGCCTTACCTGAAGAACACGCTCTCTCAGACAGTGAAAGAGAAGAAATTTATGATCTCCTTCACAGACTCCCCAACTCAAAACAGCGTGAAGTTTTGATCCTATTTTTTGGATTTGATGATAGAACCCCGCTTACTTTAAATGAAATAGGAAAAAGACTAAATGTTACTTCAGAGCGTGTTCACCAGATTAAAAATATAGCCCTAGCGAAGCTTAGACAGATGTTGGCTAATTAGAGTCTCATTCTCAAAACTCACCTGTCGCAGACGTTTTCACTGCTCTCTCAAATTAGGAGTACACTCACATCATGACAAACAACACCGAACTCCCGCTCTCTTCTGTAAACCAAGTAAAGGATGTAGATCCACTAAGAATATCTCCTGAAGAACCTGTAAGTCAGCTTGAAAAATACTTAAAAAACCCAGACAACCAACGGTTTTCCCCTGCTTGGGCAGCATATGCTCATGCACTCTTAAATCAGCCTCTTTCTGATCAAAAAAGTAATAGCTTTAGCGTTGCTACTCAAGCACAACTGAGTAGATTTGATCAAAATTTTTCTCAAGCACAGAAAATTCTCTATTTGAAATTACGAGTAGTGGGAAGTGAAGTTCTCAGGCTAACCGAGGTCCAGAATAATGAAGGTGCTAATCCAAGAACACTAACTGATGAGCGTTTAATGATAGAAATCTGCTTGCACACGAATGATTCTGAAATGGCAGAAAAACTGTTGCGTCAATATCCATCCATCAATGGCTAAAATTTTTATGCTGAGAAGATCAAAAATTCATTTTTTTGTCACTTCAAAATCTATCGCCCAGAATGGTTTTTAGCAGTTATCTGCTCAAACCGCTCTATCTCTGAGCTGATTTTGAGTTTGGTAATAGTTGGACTTGGGTTATTTTTGCTATTCGCTTTATAAAAAATGTATTCTTGGCTATGATTTGCCACTGATTGACTGCCAGCTAAGACAAAGTCTAAGCTATTGACTACTTCTTGCGCTGATTGCACATGAGGAGTGAGGCGTACTACCCAATAGTTGGTTCGAACTGAAAGAATTGGTTTGACAGTAGGACTAGGATTAACAGGCTTGGGGCTAGGACGAACAGGTGCAGGCGAGATAGTAATAGGTGTCGGGGTGGGCAAAGGCTCAGGGACTGGAACAGGTTTAATTTCTTTTGTGATTAGACTTCGACCCAAATTTTCTAGATCTTTTGCGACAATGGGCATCCTATCTAGCGCCACGATCCTCTCTGTAGGATTTGACTCATATAAAAAAGACGATGGATGCTTTACAAGAAGGGCTTTGCTTACAGTGTTCAAACAGCTGTCTATTTCTAAATACATAACCCGCTTGTTCCGAATCTGAAGGTTTTTCAAGACCGCTCTTGTAGCCATCGCCAATAGCAATAAGGTGTTTTAATCTAGAAAATTTTGTAAATCTAGATGAAAAAGTCTCAAGTTTTTTTAGCTAGAGGCATGTCTCCCACACAGTTTGAGTTCCAACAGCCATACTCGCTTATGCCTACCCAGTCGATGTGATCACCGGGAAGAATAAAGGCATTATTGCTCACCCAGGTAGGGTTAATATTAAAATTAGGATCACTAGCCGCTTGAGGTTGGGTGAGATACTAAGCTGCATGAGGTGTGAAGACGGTGAAAATGGGAATGCCATATTTATCGCGACGGCTAGTTTGTGTAATGGTGTCTGCGATGAACTCGTACTTCAAGCGATTGCTATTCATGTCTGGTTCTTACAATAAATCATATCATATTCTGTTGGATCTCACTCAACATTTTCATGCCTGAGCCTGTATTAATGACAACAATTTTAGAATCAATTGATACGTTCAGACTCTTTAGTTTGGCTAATGCCGCAAATGCCGCCGCCGAAGTGGGCTCTAGCATCAGTGATTCTAAATGAATGACTGTCGTCAGAGCCATTTTAATTTCTTGATCGGTGACTTCAATAACCACTCCTCCACTATTCTGAATTGCTTTGATCGCCTTTGGGGAGCAGAACGACTCTTCTGCTAGGATGCCCTCAGCAATTGACTCAATATCATTGTTTAAAATATAGAATTCTTTTTTTACGGCCAGTGCTTTTGCAAGAGGAGCAGCTCCTTTCACTTGCACAGCAATCATCTTCGGGATCTTTGATGTTTTCCCCATTTTCTTAAGATCTGAGAATCCTTTCCATATTCCAGCGATGTTTCCCCCGTTTCCGCATGGCACAATGACTATGTCTGGAACACCAATTTCTTCCCAAATTTCGAATGCAATCGTTTTATTTGCCTCAGTGCGCTCTGAACAGATGCCAGAAGTCAAATTATTTTTTAAATTAAAATGATCAGCAACATATCTATAGGTGTATTCGTAGTTTCCTTTCACCTCATGTAATCTGGCACCGAAGAGCTCAATCAGAGATTTTTTCTGTTGAGATGTGTTTTCTGGCACAAAGCATACACATCTAATTTTCGCCTTTCTAGCATATGCGGCCAGAGACAATGCTGCATTTCCAGAAGAGGCAATAGTAACTTCGAGTAATTTTTTTTCTTTAGCAATTGCTATTGCCAAACAACTTTCCCGATCTTTAAAACTACCTGTCGGATTGAGTTCCTCATGTTTGATATAAATAGTAGAATACCCATACTTACTCTCCAGGGAAGTTGCTTTTGTTAAAGGTGTGTGGCCCTCACCCAATGAACATTCTCCAAAATTTTGAACAGGAAGTAGCTGCTGGTATCTACTTAAACCGTTCTGTGATTCATCTGGAAAGATCACAAGTTCATTAAATGAATAATTAAAAAATTTATAATCATAATATTTGTGTACTTTTTTCATACTGCATTCCTTATAGACCAATCATCTGTTTCGAAAATTCTTCCTTCATCATCGTGATAGATTACTGTTATTGGGGGAAGGATTACTCCAATCGCTTCTAATATATTTTTAACCTGATCTTGCTGAGTCTTATATCTCCTAGGTAAAATCGTGGTCGTGTTGTCTTGTCTAGAAAATCCAATCTTTTTTAAGTACAACGCAGCATCAATAAGTGAGCAAGAAGGCTGATTTTCTTTAGTGAGGAGCAGTGCTCCACCAAAACTTTTAATAAGAGCTCTTTTTCCATTGCTCACCGCTTTGACATGCACCAACTGGTTGTACAGATGCGCCGCAGCCGTCGTGAGTTCTAGCTCAGAAAGTAGGAGCGGCTGAATCCCCGCATCATGATAAAATTGACAAGCTGACTGCACTTCAACGCTGTTTAGTAAGGTGTGGTAAATTTCTTCTGCCTGCCATTCTTTGTCTAAATGAGGATTACCATGATAATCATCGATAAAGAGTAAAAATTGTACGCTCAGTCCAAGTTCAGTTGCTAAGTGGCATGCGAGTTGAATCCCTTTTTTTTGTTCTGATAAAAATCCGACTGGTTCACATTTTTCATCTTGAAACAAATAAAAATGACCCGCTTCTATTGTTCTACTCATTGGTTTCCTTTCAGACATAAAAAACGCCCCTCCTGATTCCAACATTTCTGTCAGAAATAAAAGGGGCGTTTCAAAATTGGAAACGCGGTACCACCCTAGTTCATTTTCAACTCGGTAAAAAAAAATCCCGCATTAACGGGAAGTATTACACAAGTGAGAAAATCTCATTTGCTCAGAGCTCCGTTGCCGACACTCTTAGTTGTATTTTACGGGGAACTTCCGTCGTGCTTGTGCTCTTGGCTTTCTGACACGCAGCTCGTCTATTGCGATAGACTCAAATGCTTTTGATATTAAATTGTATAGCCTATTATAAAATGAAACCAAATAAAGTCAAATTATTTTTTCTAGTATTTTTTTTATTAAATTATGAAGTAAATTATTGAGTTGGATTGGAACTACTTATCTTCAAAAGTATTGTATTAAGACTGAATGCTTTGATAGATATCTCGCTTAGGGTTTGTCGTACTCGTTTCAAAGTCTATTTCATATTTGCGAGTTAAGCATCGCAGCTTGTGGTATTGATTTGAGTTGGTCTATCGCAAGAGGTCTAGTATTAAGGCTATGATTTTTTTTGCGGGTGTTTGGCGATCACCTATGGGCTGCATTACTTGAATTTCCAATATTGAAAGTATACACTCAAGTGTGATAACCAAAAAAATTTATGATAAATCAAGTAATGAACAGTCATAGTAGCGACAAGAGAAAAGCAAGGCTTCAGAAGGAGCTTCAAGCTTTTTCTTCAAACGTTGACGGAATTCTGGCTCAATCTCAGAATCTGTTTGCCAATCTTCAAAAAATAGTCAGTAAAAACAGAGCTGAAAAAATTTCTACGTTGATTAGAAATAATTTAAATCATGATTGAAAACAACGGCTCAAATGATTCGAGTTCCGAAGGAGCGAGAAATTTAGATACTGATTCTACTGGAGCGACTTTATCTATACTAGAACTCGCTCGTTTTGAAGTTGATGAAGAAGTTGGCAAAATTGAAGAATATTTGGATCGAATCAAGGTTGGTGCTGCAGCGCACGTTAATGCTAGTCATGACACTGTCGAAGAGCTAGAGCGTATACGAGCTATTTTACTTGTAGAGCTAAATTTATTTGAAGATAAAGTAAAAAGATTAAAATCGCCGTACGTCATCTCTCCAGAGTTGAAAAAAATCGTAGAAATAACCCGAATGCTTGGCAAACCTCTTCTCTTGGAAGGAGAGCCCGGTACGGGGAAGACTGCATTGGCATTTGCTATTGGTGCAGATCAAGAAATTCCAATCATAGAGGTCCGATGTAAGTCCACTACGACAGCGCAAACTACGCTGTATGAAATTGATCATGTTGCTCGGTTGAAAGATGCGCACTTTTCATCTGAAATCCCTCAACACATGAAAAAACAAGCGGATGCATGGATTAGCCATCTTGAGGGAGGCGGTGATGCTAGAGAGAATAATTTTCTTCTATTCATGGAAAACCTTCAACGTACTTCACTACTGCTAAATTTAGATAAAGTATCCAAGATTAAGAACTATATACGTTATGGAGGACTCGGAGAAGCAATTATGCGAGCAGCAAATGGAGAAAAAGTCATCCTACTATTTGATGAGGTTGATAAAGCAAAAAGAGAGTTTGCGAACGACTTGCTCGGAGAGATTGATAAGCTATCATTCCATATACCAGAAACTGGCGAAACAATAACTGCTCCCAAAAATAATATTATCTTTTTAATGACTTCAAATCATGAGCGCGAACTCCCAGCTGCTTTTCTTCGCAGGTGTGTCTATCACTATCTTGATTTTCCAAAACCAGACCAAATGACTGAGATTGTAGAAGCCCATTTTCCAGGTATGAGTCAAGAACTACTCACTGGCGCTGTTAGGAAATTTTATGAGATCCGTGAAGTGACTGGTCTTGAGAAAAAACCTTCTACCTCAGAAATGCTTGATTGGATCCAGGTTCTTATACAACATGGAGTAGGACAGATAGAAGAAACTATCCCTTTTCCACAAACACTTCTAAAAACAAAAGATGACTTAGACTTAGTTACGAAAAAAACAACACCAACTGACACGGAGGAAAGGTTAAAAGCAGCACAAATGCCCGATGCAGTTATTGCGGCTTTAAGCGGAGAAGTAGTCGTTCATTTCAAGCCAGACGCTGGTCACTGGTCAAAATCTTCCCCAGATCAGGTAATTGCAGTTCACTTAGCCAATAACAATATTCCGTTTCAGACATATTCAAGTGAGCATCCAATACGAGTATTTGATATCACAGCAGAAGGGGTCCGAAGAGTAGGTAATTTGACTTTTGCTTTCACTGCGGGATCATCAGCTCTTTCTTTACTGAAAGAATTAGATAAAAAAAGAATGATCGATATAGTTTATGTTGTGACTGAAGAACCAGTTAAGTTCAAGGAAGTTTTTGAGAGTAACGATTTATATATGCACGGTAGAGATATGCAAGACCGAATCGTTTACAAAACAAAAAAGGGTAAAATAGTGTATGAAATTGTCACCGGAATAGTACTTGAAGGCCCATTTCAAGGATTGGGGTTTACAGTCGATCAGGTTGAAGCTCTCGCTCAAATGGGAATAACTGAAAGAGAGGCATTTTTTGAAAAATTTGATAATAATTCTACATTTATTCTTGAAATACCTGGAATTAATAGAAAAAAAATGGCAGAAATACAAAGAATTTCTAGAATGCGAAATAGTCCCGACAATGATGACGATAATGAACCACCAACCAGTTTACAGCTAAAATCTTTTTTACAGTAATTCGCTAATTGAGATTGAAAGAAAATAGACATTCGTTTGAAACCAATCTATGTCAGAGTACGTACAACCTAAGGATTTCAAGACAGATCCAACTAGAGAAAATAAGTCTGGAAATTCACCAGAACAAGGCCATGCCTTTCAGAAATTTTTAGTGGCTCTTCGTACTGCAGGAATTAAAACCTCTATCGGGGAGTGGTTAGATTTTCAAAAGGTCCTTGCAGCTGATGGAGTTCTAAGTTTGGACGAACTGTATCTTGTCTCCAAATCATTATTAGTAAAAAATGTTGTCAACTATTCGACTTTTGACACGGTGTTTGGTCTCTTTTTTTATGGCATAGAGCCACCTTCGGAAGTACCTGTTGAGGAAGACCAATGGCGGCAAGAAGAAGAGCCGGTTGAAGATCCTATACAGAAAGAGTCTGAAGGAATAAAAGAAGTTGTAGAAGCGACAACTCTGACATCTGAAACGGTACATGGTGGTAGTGAGGCAACAAAAGACGTTAAGAACTCTCCAAATGCCGCAGATGAAGGTATTCAGACAGATAAGCTCAACTCTAAAGGAGGTGGAGCTAGTGGTGGTTTCCTTTCAGCGCGTGAAGAAGTCATTAAAAGAAAATTTGAGGTGTACGATGGAGATGCCACATTACAATCTACGCAAGTTGGTAGAGTGTTGGCTAGACTTTCAACCATTTTCGAAGATGCCACAGACGTCCAAACAGATAGGCTGAATGTTTTGGGAACAATTGAAGGCGTATCTCGCAATGCAGGATTTCCCGAGCTGGTTTTTATAGAAGAGTTAGAAGAAAAAGCTGGATTGATCCTTTTATTTGATGTAGGAGGTACAACGGATAAATTTCGTCCAATGATGGAAAAAATTTTTGCAGGCGCAATAAACTTCCTTCCAAAAGTACAAGTCTATTACTTCCACAATGCAATCTATGGACAAGTGTGGCCACAGAAAGATGGAGAATATGGTAAGCATTTCATTCCTCTTCAGACAATTCTGAAGAAAGATCCAAATCATAAAATTATTATTGTTGGTGATGCGTGGATGGCTGATTTTGAACTTCCACTAGAAACTTGTCAAGATTTTAAGCGGTTGAGAGATAGATTTCCCAGTACCGTCTGGATCAATCCAATTCCAGAGAGAGAGCATGACGCTTGGGACAATTCAGGAACAATTGCTGAAATTAAAAGTATTTTTCCAATGTATGATTTAACGCTTAACGGTATAGAGGCTGCGGTTCAGCATCTCATTGAAGAGTAACGCTTCTTCTCACCTCCCGCAAGATTTCAGCAAATTTATACTGATTCGTTTTTTCGCCTAAAAGGATCAATTAGCCATCATTTTCCAGCTGACGCCAAGTAGTATGGGAGTCACGTAGTACCAAATAGAGACGATCACTAGGGTCATGGCAACTAAGCCAAGTTTTGTTCTCCAAGTTGGCTGCCACCCCCCAAAAGTTTCAGTCGAATACGAGGTTCTGGCTTTTATCAAAATAAGGTAGATAAATGGCGCTTGCATAATCGTGAAGGTGCACCACAAGGATGGGAAGTCGAAGCGATAGTTAAAGTCTTTTAAAAACAAGTGGGTGCAGTTAGTAATGTTACAGACCTGACCATAGTGATGAGCCACAATTGCATAGATCCAACTGGCGATGAACGAAATGTTGATCCCAACTAAAGCGAAAAGCAAATAGAACTTCTTGTTTATTGCTTTTTTGGCTTTATAGCCAAGGAGTACTATTGCAGAACAGAGGTAAATCCAGTTGAGTAACCACAATAGCGACCAACTAGTGTTATTAAAACCGCTAATCCAAAAATGGTAATCCTTAAAAACCATGTTTGTTCTTGTGGCATCGAGTATAACAAAAAGAATGGTCAAGACGATCAAACCACTCCCTAGCTTTTTACCTGACAAACGTTCGATCGCTTTGATCATAAAGTAAGTACACAGAATCGAAGAGATTAAGCCAATTTTATAGATGATTTGACTGCCAGTGAGAATTGAGAAACATTGGCCGAATTGGTGACCTCCTATAGCCGCAAAGGACAAAATCAGAAATAAGCTGAACTCACTCAAGCGTTCTTCGGGATTCGTATGCCTAAGTGTTTGAATAAAGTCTTTGATCTTATTCTTGGCAGGATTTTTCTTCGCTTGAACATAAAATTTGAGGTAATACCAATAACTACATGCGGAAATAGTGGTGCCAACTACAAATGAAACTTCTTTGCTAAAACACATAGCTGAAGTATCGACTGCGAAAACAATTTTTGCAAGCAGTTAGTGTTTTTTTCAAGGATACTTTTACACTGTTGGGATAACTCATGAAAACTCCGTGCTTTCATTGCAGGATAAATAAAGAGTAAGTGAGGATTTTTTAAAGTGATTTTTTGTTTGAGAGTTGAAATACATTGATCAATCTCTTTAATACTTTCTGCAGCTCTTTCATTGACAGCTATTGACACAGGTTCTAAAACGAAAAGCACCAGCTCCGTTTGTCAATCAGATTAAAAACCAGTGTCTGATACAACCCAATATAACTTGGGTTGGAGACTTTACGTACCTGCCATTTAAAGGAAAATTTCTTTACTTAGCTACCTCCTTAGATCCATTCACTAGAGAAGTTGTTGGCTGGCAGGTTTCTAGTAGGCACGATAAAAACTTAGTGATGCAAGCCTTTCTAGATGGTTTGGTAAACAGAGATTTTAAGAAACCAACGTACATTCATACCGATCAAGGTCCGAATATACCAACCAAGACTATACAAAATTAGTGCAAGATTTTGGTGTGACCGGTTTCCATGAGCAAAAAAGTCTCACCTTGGAAAAATGGATTCCAGGAGTCTTTTTACAACACTTTTAAAACTGACCTTGGTCTTGAGTTTGATCGCTTTGAAACCGAAGGACACTTTCTTGAAGAAATTCACTCCACACTTTACAACTACAATCACAAAAGAATTCACACAACACTCAAAATGCCGCCTGCAAAATTCCACGCCAACTATTTAGAAACCGGGTGCAAGAAAAGGGGTGCTTGACCATTTCGAGTACGGGAGTTTGTTAAAACTCTTTTTACTACTTTCTATTCCGTTTAGTAGGAAAGGCTTTTGAATTCTTCAATATTTTCTTTCAGGTGTTGTTTTGATGCTGTTCCAGAAAGTAATATGCCCTTCGCTTGTGTTTCACTAATAAAAGAAAAAGCATCATAAATATCCTTAGATTTTTCTGTAGAGTGAAAAATAGCTCCCATGGCTAAAGGTCGATTAAAAAGTATCTGTTTGTTTTTTTCTTTTGCCTTGGAAATGACAGGAAGTAAGTTTGCTCTTTCTTGATTATAAGGTAGTTGAATATATGATAAGCGTTCGTCTTCACACGATAATAAACCAGTTTCAATGTCAGAAACGCTTACTCCTAACAATTTTATGCCGATTGTTTGAGCATATATAAATGCTCTAGACACCTCATCATTTGTGAGTAATGAGACACTTGCTTTGTGCAATTGAAGAATCGATATTTTACCCAACAGCTCCATGCTCTTTTCTATACTCGATACTAATGCGTTGTAAGAGTGATCAACATATGTATCCTGAGTATTATTGTTCCAATGCTCCCCAAATTTTGTTGCTAGTACGATTTTTTTTCTCTCATCTTCTGTAAGTTGTTTGAAAAATTTTCCAAGTCTGGATTCACTTAATCCATAGGCTGGGGCTGTGTCAAAAAAACGAACTCCTTGTGAAAAAGCAAATTCAAGAAACTCAATAGCTTCTTTCTCTGTTGGTACCTCTTTGGAATCCACACCCCACACCCGTCCAATTCGTATTAAACCGCAACCAAATTCAATTTTTGTTTTTTGCATATTTTACTTTTTTGGATGATAAAAGCTTTGTCTTTTAAGATCTGTTTGCTTAAAAATACCATTTCCGGCTACTACTTCGCCTACCCCAATAATAAGATCTTTGGCGGATCCTGATCCTTTTAATACACCGCCACGAAGATCTGGATCTTCGTGTGTGAAAGGTTCTCCTTGTGCTAAATCGCAATTAATAACAGTAATGAGACCGTGTATTTGTGAGCCACTGCCTAGAAAATTATTTCCAAAAAGTTGTGTACCAGCGGTATACCTTCCATTAGATCCTATTGTTATTATTGAACCGGGGCGGTCCGCTTTGGCAGTAAAACCACCTTCACCAAATTGATTATTATCTGCAATTGTTATTAATCCGCCACGACTCTCGAGAAGTGACTGGGGATAAAAAACGTTTCCATTTCCAATGTTAAGTTTTCCATTTTTATCACAGCTTAAAATTGAGTTGGGATAAAATATGTTATATTGTCCAATCACGGCAAAGATTGATATCAATGTCGAAAATGGATCAAGTATTGTGTTACCTGACTCAGTCAATTTCATTGTCTCTGAAATTGACAAATAATTCTTTTGCGCCCGTTGCTTATCTACTAAAGCAATAATTTCTGAATTCATACGTATCTCCTCATAAGATCTATAGGTCTTTTATTTACACGCATAAAATCATTTTTTACTAAAATTTCTTTAACTAGCTCATCAGCGAGAAACGCTGATTCCGTCATTTTTCCTGGTAGAGCACAATAAATATTGTCAAATACTTCTGCAATCTCTACATCTAAACTTCTAAGTTTTCTTGGGTCATTTGCAACATCAACCTTCATGCATGCTATTGATTCAAAAGTATGATCTTTTTCTAGGTGCATAAATCTTTTGAGAGCAGTTTCCATTTTATGAACACATGCAGGCACTACATCGTATGAAGGCTCTGTGCAGAGAATATTGTCTAAGTTCATGCCAACCATTGTTCTATCTCTATGATGGGCGATATTCGCCTCGTTAGCGTCTATTCCATAAACATTACATCCAGAAATTCTGAGACGGACTTTGGCCAAAATGCTGATAAACTCGATCAATTCTAAGCCTGCATCACTGATTTCGATCTGCTTCTGGCTGGCTTGCTTCTTAGCATTGAATTCAGAGATTTTTTGAATCAGGGCATCAGAGATGAATCGATCAAAAGTGATGGTGTGTTTGCCACCATTTTCCGTCACAGTGTGCTCAACCACATCAGGACAGACGATCAAATCAATCAACTCCTCTAGGGGTGGAGTACGGGAGGGTGTTAGGAATCTTTTTAACATTTACGACGTGTCTCAGAGTTCAATGATAGCGACTTCCTAGTTGGGATGAAAATGAGCTATAATTCTAGCATGTCTTCCTACTACGATGTTGATGGTAACACTATTTTGAATATCCCGTTTCCAGAGGTGAAATTTTCTAAGATTTTAGAAACGTTGGGGTACCTGACTACTACAGATTTTAGAACGGCACCGTTTGAACAAAAAAGAATCGTTCTGCTCGTTGCTTTTCGCGAGTTCTTGAATGGTCACTTGTTTCTCGAAGAATTTGGTGAAATTGCAAATTACCTCACGATACATTTTGACACAAACAATAAAACACCAGATCAAGGTGACTATGAGTTAATGATTTATGAGGCAGCTGACATAAGTCTTGAAGCAAGATTTGAGGGTGAACCAAGTAAAAGTTCCTATGCAGCTACATTGGATACCACTTGGAAGTTTTTCAATAAGTATAAGTATTTGCTTGATGAGGTTACAAAAGAATTTCCTGAAGTTCAATATTTTGAAAATCCACACAAATATAAGTCAGGTGAAAAAGTATTTTTTTCAGTTACAGAGCTAAAGAAAAAAATAAAAGAAAAGGGCGGCTCCTAAGAACCGCCCTGATCATACTACATGTTGTTACTTATCCCTTGAGACTATTTGTTCGAGCGTGAAGTTCGGTAACTTCTTCTTTTATCACATTATAGTTCCAAGATGTGTGGATGTCGTTTGATCCCATGCCGTCGAAAACAGAACAATGAATGGTACCTTGGCGGGGATAATGTTTACCCCAGATGCCACCCATTTGCCCTATAGTTTCACCCATACCAGGCATGACATAGTTACGATCATGAGTCTCAAAAGACTGACTGAGGCGTTTCATTTCTGCCTTACAATCTTTGCAAAAGTTTGGAATATGATCCCAAGTTGGCAAATACCGAATTGAATTTCTGCAGTTTGGTCTGCCACAGGATTTTTCCAACCACTGCGAGGTCTGTTGTGGGCGATCAGGTTGCTGCGTGCGCTGTGTTTGCTGCGGACGATATTGTGGCTCTGTGCGTTGTGTTTGCTGGCGCTCAGGGCGAGGTTCACGCTTGGTGGGCTCCTTCTTTTCCCGAGGGGGATCAGCAACGATAATGAATCCCTTCCCCTTACATTTAGAGCATGGATACCATCCTTTGCCGTGAGTTCCCCAAGATTCGTTCGTCCCTTTCTTACCTCTGCAAAGCGGGCATGTCTCTTTAGCCATGTTCGCATATCCTTTTACCCATTTAGGGTGACCACGTCAAATGACGCTTTTTCCATCTGAATCAGGGCATCAGAGATGAATCGATCAAAAGTGATGGTGTGTTTGCCACCATTTTCCGTCACAGTGTGCTCAACCACATCAGGACAGACGATCAAATCAATCAACTCCTCTAGGGGGTGCTTAACGATGAGTTCCTAGAACCAATTATACAGGAAATATCGAAACTGTATTCAGTTTTTCACTTAAAAGTTGCGCCGCAGTAATATAATTACTTTTTTGGATGATATTTAGACTGACGCTCTAAATTTTCTTGTTTGAAATCTCCAGTCGCGTTGATCACACCACCTTGATCGACTTGAACATTTCTCGCAAGGCCGGATCCTTTAAGGAGTCCACCACGCAAGTCCGCGTCTGCAGATTTATAATCTCCGCCAGCGGCTAGAGTTGAATTTTGGACAGTGATAGGGCCAATCACTTGGGAACCTGAGCCTAAGTTCGTTTTACCAATAACCTGAACACCATTTATATAACGGCCGTTGTCACTGATGGTAATTTCCGCATCAGCCATATTGGCTTTAACACTACAACCGCCGTCGCCAAATTGGTTTTCATTTCCAATTTTGACGCTACCTTTTTCAGCTAAAACGAGTGTATTTGGATAAAAGACATTGCCATCTCCCATTTGTAACTTGCCGCCATCTTTAGCTTGAACGATCACATTTGGGTAAAAAAGGTTATTTTCTCCGAGAATAACGGAAACACTAATCAATAATGAGAAAGGATCAAGGATAGTATTCCCTTGGTCCATCAGAGCCAAAAGTTCGGATATACCTCTAAATCCTTGGGAAGCTCTTTGTTGATTAATTCTAGTGATAACATCATTTTCAACTGACATATCTCTCCTGCGTATTTATTTAATAGTATCCATCGGTCTTAAAGCAATAAGATCATCATTTATTCTCTCATATACCATTCGAGTCAGATAATCTGTTACATATGGTGATTCTGTCATTTTACCAGGAAGAACGCAGATGTGATTAGGAATTGGTTCTGAAATTGAAATGTTGAGTGATCTGGCAGCAGCAGATTTTTCGGCTAAATCTGTTTTGATACAAGCCACTGGCAAAGCTTTACTGTCGTCAATGGTATAAAAGAAACGTTCCATGGCTTCGTAAATATTTTGTATTCCTTGCTCAATACAATCATAATTTGGTGCGTCACATTGGAAAGCGTCTTCATTGAGTCCGACAATGCTGTAGTCACCGTGATTCATCATCCCAGCTTCATGAGGATCAATAAAAAATACACTCGATTTTGTTAATCTTGGCACTACAAGTAAATGGCTTTTCCAATATCGAACAGGAACGGATAAATTGAAATTTGAATCAAAGAGTTGTCTCACTCCAAATCCAGCGGTATACACAAAAAGTTTTGATTCTATTGGTTGTACTTCCCCATTCCGTTTGATGCCTGCTTCTTCTGGCTTTTGAAAAACCAGCTCGCTTCCAGGAAAAATTTGGGCTCCTGCATTTTCGGCTGCGGTGAGTAATTTTCGATATAAGATTCGGGTATTTATCCCGACATCGTTCACTTGGAAGGCTGCTGCGATGTTATCTGTTTTGACATTCGGCTCTAGTTCGGCAAGTTGCCTTAAAAGTACACATTTATAGAGGACGTCAGCCTCATTCCATCTTGAAACAGCTTCATCGACAGAGTCTGGATTTCTAATTAAAGCAAAAGATGGTAAGTCAATATCTTCTAGAGCTTCTGGCGCAAATCGCTTGATCTGTTCGTGGCCATAAATACATCTTTTTGCAACTTGGATGGCGTTCGCCCGGTCTTTTATGGATGTGGCATGATACGTTCCTCGGTGTAGCCAGCCTTCGTTTCGGGTTGACGGTCCGCCAGCTAACTTCGGTTGTTTTTCAATTAATGCGGTATGAAGGCCCAATTCAGAAAGTTTTTTTGTCAACATTAAGCCTGCTACCCCAGCACCGATTACTGTGACATCGAAGGATTGTGAGATTTCTTTAGGCATAACTCTTACTCTAATCGCTAGGACTAGTAGCATCATTGACAAAGGGCGTCAATGATTAGTGTGTTATAGTTATATTAAGTAGGTTGAAGAATGCCAACATTCTTTGAAAAAATTAGGAAATATTACAAACGATCTCAAAACAGAGTCGTATTTTCTAATGGAATGAGTCTTAATCAATTGGCTCAAGAAATGTGGGAAGATCTTGGTTATAAGGGTATTGATGCGAGTGTCCTCTCCAAAGTGATCAATGGGCAGAGAGTTTTTACAGAGTCGCAAATCAAGTCGTTTTGTAAAATACTCACGGTGCCGCAAAATGAAGCTGATTTACTGCTCCTCTTCGGCTCTTCTAGCAAAAAAGCAACAAGCGATTCAAACGGTGAAGGCTTTATTACTTCAGAATATTTAGATCTTTTCGATATCAATATTCGAACAATCCCCTTTCTCAGATCTGAGGGAGCCATGCGACAAGCCAATGATATTGCCTCGCGGAGTGAGATTGCGCTGAAATTTCATCTGGAAACCGTCCATTCAGAAGCAGCAGAACGTGTCTTGCTACAATCTCTCTCAAGAGTTTGTCTGGAGCAATCAAGGAATATTTCAGACGTTGCTGACTATGGTGAGGGTTATCCTAAAATGTTGCCAATTATCAAAAAACTAGAATTTTTTGCCGAGAAGACTCTTGATCCAGAATCACATTCAAGACTTTTTCAAAGTAAAGGTGATGCGTTTTATAACCTAAAAAAATATAAATTTGCAGCAAAATGTTTTAAAGAGGCAGCCTCTTATACAGCTGATCTTTACTGGAAATTAGAAGGGCTACGTGCCTATGCACTTTGCGTGGCGAAACTGCACGAAAAGAAAGCTTTTCTATCGGCTGTCAATGAAATTGAGGATTTAGTGCAAAGTGGAAAGGTTGCGGATACTTTCTTTCTCATCACACTGTACGAAGCTCTGGCGAGAGGATATGCATTGTTTGCAGAAGATTATTCATTCTCTTTACTTGAAAAATCTGAAAAGATTGGTGAAGAGGAAAAGAAAAAAGGACACATTATCATCTTGCCAAAAATTCAAATTATTCGATCTCAACTCACAGCTCTATCACTCCTGCCAAACACTTCGAATAATTCAGATATTGAAAAAACAGCAAGAATTGGTCTTGCGTTAACGAGTTCTTACAAATATACTCGGCAAGAAAAAGAAATAAATACTCTTTTAAACCAAATGATAGGTGAGTAAATACGCCAAAAAAAGAACTCCCCACTCTAGCAACTATTTTGCACGATCCTGAAAATCGGCAGCTTCCTGCGGCTAAAGAATTTTGGGAAGTACTCCTGCAATACTATAGTGCGATTTGTGTCTCCGCTTCTGACAAAGTCAGTCCAGAATTTATTGAGTTTTTGACGAAAGGCGGAGCAAACGTTCGCCAGTCAGTTCGTGGGATTGGAGAAGGTCGCCGGGAGTCAGTCAGAATGGCGCTTGATCAAAAAAGTGATCTTATTCAGTACTGTGATTTTGATCGTATCTTGCACTGGGTTGCCACATTCCCTCAGGAGTTGCCGATGGTTGCATCTGCAATTGTGAATTCGGATTTTCTTATCTTGGGGAGAACACAAAGAGCATTCGGTCTTCATCCAAATGTCCAACAAGTTACTGAAGATTTAACAAATAAAGCCTTTTCTTTAGCATTTGGTCAGATCGTAGACGTCACGGCAGGTTCTTCAGCAATGAATCGAGAGGCAGCCAAAATTATCGTGAGCGATTCTAAAAGTGACATTAATGACACTGATACTGAGTGGCCAATTATAGTTGTTGAACGTGGCATGAAGGTTGACTCTCTCTTATTAGAAGGTTTGGAATTTGAAACAGCCGATTACTATGCTGATCAAATTGCCGCAGCTGGCTCTCTAGAAAATTGGATGGAGCAGACATACGGTCACTCAAACATGTGGAAGTATCGGTCTGAAATGACTCGAAAATCTGTTGAAAGAATTGTTGAATATGCCCAAAGAAGCGGAAAGATAGCTGGCAAATGAAAAGACTGAGCTGAGAAATGAAGTGCTCTATTCTTTATGCGAATGTAATTGCTTAAAGCCTTCTAAAACCGAATCCAGTTGACTTGCAACAGGCTGTGGCCGCTTACCAAAATAATTTTCTACTTCGTTTTCAGCTATCCACTTGTACTCACTGTGAGTATTTTTATCAAGCATAATTGGTTGGTTAGGAGTGGTTTGTTTTACAAAAAAATCAATTTCAACTTCATGCATCACTTCTTTATTTTCATTTTGTAAGTAACTAAATGTAAAGTATGGACGAGCGATCTCAACTTGAATTAAAAATTCTTCCTTAAATTCTCTCTTTAAGGCATCAGCGGGGTTTTCTCCGTACTCGACACCGCCACCGATGAGTTCCCATGAGCCAGGCATAAAAGTTTCAGAATCCGCACGTTTAGCGATTAATAATCTGTTGCTATCATCTGTTAGGAACCCACATACCGATACAAGTTGTCTTTTCATAACTCTATTTATACCCTAATAAATTCATAATATCCTGGGATGTTTGGTTTGCTTTTAGTGAAATAATTTTTTCACCATGTGACTGGTTTATTACGATTGTCTTGGGCTCAGGCACACCGCAGTGATGTGCTCCTCCATCTCCTGTTAATAACCTTTGATATGCCCCAGTACCTACTACCACCAGATATAAATCACCTGCAGTATCTGGAATAGGAACGTGATCAATTTTACTTCCCTGAGTGGGATAGCAGCCATCACTATCACAGGTAACATCTCCTAAAATGACATTTTTAGTGTTACTATTTCCACTATTTGCCGCGAGAATAATAAAGTTTTTTTGTGTTATCCATGCATCAGGCAGGTCGGCCAGGATACTGGAATTGATTATTGCCCAACTTTTTTCACTTTCTTTAGTATTAGTATGATTTAACTTGTTCTGCAATACTTTATAAATATACAAACCAGACTCATCAACTAGGTAGGTACCTAGCTCAAACATTATTGTTGGTTCAGCCAGATTATATTTTTTTGCAATTACTTTCACTTCTTTCAAGAAAGTGCTCAGGAATTTCTCGTAATTAAATCCTCTCAATGTTGGAGGTAAGCCACCACCAATGTTTAATGTTGATAGAGAAGGATGCATACTCTTTAATCGAAAATAATGGTCAACCGCAAAAAGTAACGAGTGAGAAAATTTTTCTTCACTCATTGCATCGGCTGACACTCCTGGCATTGCGTGCAGAATGGCTAGTTCTAGCTGTTCCGCATCTTCAATATCTTGAGCAGAGCTGCAAACTTGATTCCAAGATAAGCCATGTCTAGAGACATAGTTTCCCAAATCAGCTTCATTTGTCACTTTTCCAAACTTCATTCTTAAGCCTACCTGAAGTTTTTTAGTGAAGTGTTGCGCTGCAAAGTATTCTAGTTCATCTTGATCTAAAATGGGGATGATATTGATGCCGTTATTATGAAGCTTCACTATATTTTCTGAGTAACTATCAGTAGAACTCTCACTTCTGCTCGATATAGGGTCAATAAACACAACTTCACTTCCACTATGAATTTTGTGAGTGACTGCTAATTCATCGTGAGTAGAGTTGTTCAGTTTTTTCAAGCCATTACATACAATCGTTACATCTTCTCGGATTGATTTTTGGTTTATTAAGTACTGGATGTTAATAAGATCCTGGTTAGAACTCGTTTCAATGTCCCAGCCTATAGTGCTAGCTTCAGTAATATACCAAGCCCGCATATTTGCTTTAGTTGCATAAAGAAACTTGAAGCCTCCCGAATAATCTGCCTTATTTGCTACATCCTGAACAATTTTTTTTAAGTAGTTTCCTTTTTCCGAAAGGATAGGCATGTAATTTATTTGAAGTGGAGTGTCGTATCTATTGATTAGATCCATAAGACAAACACCATCGAGCCAGAGTAAGCCATTCTTGTCGTATTTAAAGTTCTGCCAAATCGAATTGCCTTGCATTTTTTTTGTAATGTTACCTATGTAGCTATCTTTTTTCATAAAAAATACCTTGCCACCTAATTTCTGTATTGATATAGCTCGTCGGCAAACGACAATCCTTTTCTACCTAAGGTTAGCCAGTATTCATTTTCAGTACTCGTATTTCCGTGCACAATTTTTTCGTATAATGGGCAAAGAATGTTAATGCAGTGAGCTGCTAATACAAATAGAGGTAGAGCTGTGAGTTCTTCATTTGTGAGTGTCGCACCTTCTTGATATCTTTCAAGCAAAAAATTATACAGTTCTTTTGATTCCTCAATACTGTTTTCATCAAAGAAAATATTCGTTAGTAATACGGCTAATTCTTGAATTCTTGGATAGTAACCTGCCGCTGATAAATCGATAATATAGAGTGAATTGCCAGTCTTTTTGACAATATTCGTTTTAACTAAGTCACCGTGTATAAATCTGTGTGGCAATGAATCAATCCTCATTTTAGAAAATTCCTCTAAGATTTTTCCCATTTTATCACATTCAACTTTGTCTAATATATGCTGTTTCTCATCATAAATTTGTTTGAAATGTGTAACAGACCAGAAACCCTCAGAAATAGTATTTTTTTGATCTACTTTGTGCAGCAGTAAAACTTGCTTAATCAAACTATCAAAGTCTCCCTTTTCTAGAATAATTCCGTTTTGAAGCAGGTTGCCACCCTCAGCAAAGTTCATTAGACAGACTCTCACTTTTTTTAATTTACCAACTGAAATACTACTAAAATATTGATAATTGTTTTTGTGTAATTGTGGGTGGTTCACTCCCAAATCAATTAATTGCTTAATTGCCTGAATGTATTTCTGACACTGCGTGTCTGATTTTTCTTCTGAGAAAACTTTTGCTAAATAGTTATTTTCACTGGTTATGATTTGAATATTTAAGTCGTCATAGCCATTCTCCATTTTTTTAAACTTGATATATTGACCAATCTTGTACTGAGAACATATCTTCTCAACGAGTTCTTGTAATTCGGCTTCTTTCTTAGGCATACTTAACATCTAGTTTTCAAATTTTTTATCGAGTAAGCTCATATGCTGAATAAATACGTTTAAAACTTGCAAATCGAAGTTAGAACCAAAAGCTCTTACTTCAATGAGCGGAGTTTTGTCTTTTGTTAATCTTGGGCGATAGTTAACTGAGCTCCAACTTCTAAAGATCTCATCGGCGTTATCAACCAAATCGGCATCCTTCTCATGGACAACTGCAATTTGTTCAACAAGTGCGTTGAGGTTTTCAATTTCTTGATAAATATTTGCAGCAGCCTGATAAGCAATTGGTAAAGAAAGTTTATATCTAAACTCAAGCATGCTCTTGAGAAAGAGATCTCTGATGTTTTCTGGTGACGTGTAGCTGACACCATTTCTTAAGAGCTTCCTATTTCCCACGTCAAAAGTTTTGTAACTCATTATCAGTTTTTCTAGATGAAACAAAAAGTGAGTATATTTTTCAATGTTCTTTGAGTTATCAGCTCGATACTCAGGATGAAAAGTTACGTGTGTTGAGCCCAGGTGATTGTAGATACCAACGCCCGGCTCGCTTTGCTCCCCTATTCTGAGAACATGTCCATTTACCTGATTGGCAAATTCACTATCTTCTTCCAATAAAAAGTCATTGGGATTTAAACTCAAATCACTGACGATCTCCCCAGTAGGAAGCAAATATTCGTTAACTTCAGATGTCCCGTGAGTCTCTATAGAAAAGTAGTAAGAACTCAGTTGAGGATAATGGGCTGCAATTTTGTCCTGAATAATTAAGGAAAAATCTTGTTGAATACTTTCTAATCGGTCAGTCAGTTGATGAAAAAAAGCGATCCCGACTGGTGGAGAGACAACTTCGATAAGGGATACGCTGTATTCAGGAACAATCAGCCAACCTTCTCTTAGGTATTGTTTTATCCTGTGATCATCTGGTAATGTATTCAAAAGAAGAGTCACCACTTCTCTAGACATCGCCAAATTGTACTTTTGTCCTTCAATATTATGTGCAACGAGCAAAATCTCTCTTTCTAGACCGGCAGTAGCTTCGGAGGGAAGAAAGTTCATTGTTTCTATTATATTTTTCACAATTGTGGGTTATTCTGCGGCGGCTAACTGCTTTCTCACAATGACTCTCTTCAGCCACCGATCTTTACCTCTTTCATAAGCTGGGGCAAAATTGCTTCTCGCGTGGGCAGCTACCTTGTTATTGACCACCATGAAGTCCCCTGATTCCATCTCAATAGCTGTACTATTTTCAGCAAACACTGTTTCTAAACTTAATAACGCCTTTTGCGCTGTCTCATCAGGTGCTTCAGTGAATTCAGGGTCATATCTGAGTTCAATGACGCCAGCGTCATCCTGCTTAATAGGAGGTGTGACCAATGGCTCAGCCCCATGATAAGACTTATCTGGCCGAATTGTGTATAGATTTTCCATTAAAGTTTTCTGTGTTTCTGGTTTGACACGCATGAACCAATCTGGATTGGTTACAAGTGTCAGCGCATTTGGGTCTCCCTGCAGACAAAGCAAACAAATGAAGTCGCATTGGTCTGGAGCGTGCGCATCATCAGTGTGCCAGTCAAGTTTAGTCCCAGTTCCTAACTGCTCTCCAGAGTCTGCTTTAACAGGATAAATATCAAAAACTAACTTTCCATCTCGATGAGTTGAGTAGCTGAAGACCTCACCCAGCGATGCCCCAAGCGCGAGAAGAAAAAGATTAATAGATTCCTCATCAACGCCATTTTCCATTAATTCTTGTATCGGAAGGGACTTGAGATAGAGATATGGTGCATTTGACTCAAGGAAAGTAGTGATTTCTTCCCCATACAATTGCCTTACCAGCTCCTGATATTTAGTTGTTTTTTCTTTAAGCATAATCGTCA
>Ga0335397_10001221_pt1 | contig 34907 bp, 27 predicted proteins | sample MAT04_FD_205740 | JGI IMG/M metagenome (GOLD analysis project Ga0335397, IMG submission 205740) | Freshwater microbial communities from Lake Fryxell liftoff mats and glacier meltwater in Antarctica - MAT-04 (spades assembly) (version 2) ... | reverse complement strand
GCAGTGTGATTGACCAACATCGGGCAAAATTTCACATCTGTAAATCCGCTCATGCTTTTGCTGTGCGTCAGGTTATGGTGAAAAAATTCTGCGAGACTTCTTCTGCCGCTTAAACTCCAGCCATAAAAATTGACTCGCGCCACAATCGCATTTGGATTTTCAGCAAGCACAGCCTGCTCACCTGCCAGTTTTGTCTGCGAATAAACGCCAAGCGGATTGGGCGCATCTTCCTCAGAATAAAAGCCATCTTTTTCTCCATCGAAGACCGCATCGGTGGAGATGTGAACGAAGGAGATGCCACGTGCTTTGCAAGCCTTTCCCATTTGTGCGGGCAGGTCAATGTTGAGGCGGCGGGCAAGGCTTGGGTTGTCGTCACAGGCTTCGAGTTCCGCCAGAGCCGCGCAGTTGATCAGCCATTCGGGTTGTGCCGAGTCGAGGGCGGAATCCAATATGCCCGCGTTTAACAAATCGCCATTCAAAACTTTAAAAGGCGCGTTGACCAGTTTGCTGCGATCTACTACGGTAATTTCATGCGCATTCATTGTCTCTTGCGCGAGGTTGATGCCGAGCAGACCACTGGCTCCTGCAATAAGAATACGCGCCATGATTTTTATCCTTCGAGTTTGCCTTGCGCGAACAGTTCTTCAAACGGCGCGATATATTTTTTGATACCTTCGACATCAAGCCACTCTGTATTATTGTCACTGGAATAATAGTATCCTTCTTTCAAAGAAGCGCCTTTGTCTTTCCATGAATAACCAAACCATATGGCTTCGGCAGGCTGCACAACGAACATGGTATCGAGTTCAATGGTGTGACGAGCTTCGTCTTCCGAGATGAGCATCTCGTGCAGTTTCTCGCCCGGGCGAATACCGATGATATTGATCTCGGCGTTCGGCGCGATGGCCTTCGCAAGGTCAACAACTTTTGTGCTGGGAATTTTGGGGACGAAAACTTCGCCGCCTTCCATTTGTTCAATGCAGGTAATTACAAAACGCACGCCCTGATCGAGCGAGAGCCAGAAGCGGGTCATGCGGTCATCGGTGACTGTAATCTTGCCGCCTGCCCGTTGTTTCAAAAACAAGGGGACGATTGAACCACGTGAGCCGACGACGTTCCCGTACCGTACGCACGAGAATCTGGTTGCTGAACCCCCGGCATAGGCGTTGCTTTGAATCGTTAACTTCTCTCCGGCAAGTTTGGTTGCCCCATAAAGATTTGCCGGGCTGACTGCTTTATCGGTGCTGACCATCAACACTTTTTTCACACCCGCATCCAGCGCGGCTTCGACGACATTCGCCGTGCCCATGATGTTGGTTTTGATCGCTTCCATTGGGTTGTATTCGCAGGCAGGGACTTGCTTCAACGCCGCCGCATGGACAACAATATCCACGCCATGCAACGCGCGCACGAGACGCTCACGGTCGCGAATGTCGCCGATGAAATAGCGCAGGTTTTCCTGGTTATATCCGCCGACCTGCATTTCGTGTTGTTTCAATTCGTCGCGGCTAAAGACAATGACCTTTTTCGGCTGTTTTTCTTCGAGCAAAATTTTGATGAATTTCTTGCCAAACGATCCCGTTCCGCCAGTGACTAATACAACTTGATCTTTCCAGTTCATAATAATTTCTCCTATTTCAAGGCTTCGAACAAGCCAGAGTCTTTTGTAATAAAAATCTTGTCTTCTTTTTGAAGGACTGTTGCCAAGTCTTTTCTCAACGCATCCAGTTTTTCTTCTGACAAATCCGCAATGCCAATCGAAGAGCGGATATAGGCGATCAGCGGTTCCAGTTCAGTCACTTCCAAATTATCAGCGTACTGTGATTTCTTCACTTGCGAAAAAACCTTCTTTAATTGCTCCATTCCATTTTCCAGCGTGAACGGATTGGAAAACATGTCGGAACGCGGATTGGTATTTACACGTTTCAGGAATTGAACCATTTCCTGCATGTGGGTATTACCAACGGTTGTCGCAATTAAGCGACCATCATCTTTTAACACGCGCTTGATCTCAGCCAAAGCCTTTTCACGGTCTGGGACATGATACAGCATGTGATTGGCAATGACCACGTCAAATGTTTTATCACCATACGGGATGGACTGCGCGTCCATTTGCTCGAACTTGAAACCGCGCCCAAGTGGAACCAGATTCCGCCACGCCGCATCCAGCATCCCGTCGGAAAGGTCGGTGAGTGTGATCACCCAGTCAGCAGGGATTCGGCTCGCACATTCCTTCCACATCTCAGCAGAACCGCAACCCAATTCCAAAACTCTGGATTCGGCTGGAAGTTTGACAAGCGCGTCAAAAACCCAGTTAAACCAGCCTTGCGGATTCGTGCTGAATTTTTGATGGATCGCAATCCGTGCGTCCAGATTGCCCGCATCTTTATATTGATCTTGTGTGAGATATTTCTGGTCTGTGAATCTTTGCATATTATTTCTTGATGACAATTAAAGGATATTGTCCGTTCTCGGCGAAGAATTTCGGGAATACATCTTCGAGCCAGAAAACGAATTTCAAGAACGTCCGCCCGCCAAACGGACGGACGAACCAGCGCAGGACGCGCGTGCTGACACTGCGCCAGGGTTTGATCTCAATGGTCATTTTCGAGCCGATCTCACGCTTGAGCCATTCGGGGGTCATTTTTTGGACGAATGTCCCTGTGGCATCTTCATCATTCTGCCATTCTTTTTTCTTCTTCGCCGTTTGACCTGACAACTTGCGCCTGAGGCTGATCAACGGCTCTGCCATGCGACTTAGGAGCGGCTCTTGCCACCCGTTGACAATGGCGGCGGTTCTTCCCACTGCAAGCACGCGATGAATTTCGCTGTACGCACGCGGGTGTTCTATCAACGCAAGGTGATGAATGGCGTGCATGGAAACCGCGCCGTCAAAAGACTCTTGCTTGAACGGCAGATTCGCAAGGTCGCCGACGACGAACAAGCCGTGGTCTCCGATCCGCTCGCGGGCTTCGCGCAAGGCTTGAATGGAAATATCCAGACATACGCGCTTCTGATATCCCTGCGAATAGACTTTGTACTCTTCGTATTGCACGGGACCAGACCCAGCATCCAAAAGAAATTTACCTGTGGGAATGAGTCCATTCATCACGCGCAGGCGGGTCTTATGGATGTATTCGCGGGAAACAGGGCGCAGGTCTTCGTAACGGGCGTTTTGATAATTCCCGTCATCTTCCTGCTGCCAGCCGATTTCGTCGTAAAATTCACGTACTTTTTGTTTTGTGTCGTTGGTCATATTTATTCCCGTAGGGGCGCGTCGCGACGCGCCCCTACATTATCATTTCCACGTAAATGGATTTCCAACCAGGAAATCAAACGTATCCTTGAACTGCGCCAGACCTTCTTCACTCAATACTCTTTCCAAAGGCCAAGTTTCGAGGTCCTCCCAGAAATTCATCAGACGCCAGGGGAACGGGCGCGGATATTCAAAGAAGAAACGGTAGGCATAATTCCATGCAAATTCGGTTTGCTTTTCATTCAATTTATGCGCAGGAATATCTGCCAGAACTTTTTCGAGGGTAGCGTAGTATTCGTCCCATGAATTTGGGTCAAGAGTGAATCCGCGTTTGCGATAATGGGTTTCGCCGCAGGAAATGACGGGGCGGCCATTCATCGCGGTTTCAAGTCCGACCGTGGTGGTGTATGCCAGCCCAACATCGGCAATTTCGATCAAGTCATAGGTGTTGATCTTGTCCAACGCGCCAATGACATGGATATGGCTGGGGAGTTCTGGCAATGCCTCGCGCACAACTTTCCCCATGGATTTGGCTTGCGGGACAAGTTTTTCACCGGGATGCACGCGGATCACCAGTTGCACATCGGTCCGCCTGGCAAAATACTGGACAGTCTTCGTGATCCATTCAGTCATTGAGGCGGCGAAGATGTCACGGCCGAGGGTGAGGCTATCGCCCAGAACATTTGCGGCGAGCATCACAATAGGGCGAGCATCCAAGCCGAGCAATTTGCGAGTCTCCTGCGCGCCTTGGGAAGAAACATATTGCCAGAGGCGTTTGGATTTTCCCCACACGCGAGCGCCGCGGCGGGCATTTTCCAAATCAGCGACACGCTCGAACATTTCATCGGTGATCGGCAAATGACAGCGTGCATCAACAATATAATCCGTATCCTGTTGCATGATGGATGAATTTTGCGCGAGCCAGATCTGCTCACGCTGATCGTTGAATTCGTAGGTGACTGCATCGATGTTCAAGTAGCGCGCCACGCGGAAGACAATCCCCATTTCGAGGATCAGTCCATTTGGAATTAGAACCACATCGGGCTTTTTAGTCTGCATCCATTCGAGTGCAGCTTTGGCGGCGAAAGTGTTGCGCTGAATCCGCAGGTCATACAAGGCACGGTTAGACGCATCGTTCATGTCCACTTCTTCACGCATCAGGGTGTATTGCACATCCCAAAGCGAGATCTCTTTGACGTCAGCCAGGATTCTCTCAGAGAGAACTGCGACAGGCTTGAGGTCAAGTAAAGATGCGTGTTCAATTAACGGAGATAATGTCGAAAGGGCGTCGCGTGTGTGAAGGATGCGTTGTCGTTGTGTGAAATTATCCTTTTGTTTGTGCCACTCGGAATAAGGCAGGGTCAATAAAGTGACCTTGTGACCAAGCCCAGCCAACACCAATCCGAGATAGGCGGATTGCTCGATCCAATAATGAAGCGTGGCAAAGAATAAAACATTCCTGCCACCGCTTCGCCCCTTCGACACGCTCAGGGCGACGTTTTTTTGCGCAAAAGGTTCAACGACCACACGCGCCGCAGGTAAAGACTTTTGCAAACGATCCAGATTGAAATGATCTTTGCGTACGCGATTCTTTTGCCGAAGCATCCAATCGATTTCGGCAGTGAAGGGCAAGTCGCCCAAAAGTTCTCGGAGGGTATTTTTGTTGGGCATGTTGGTAATTGGTGATTGGTGATTGGTAATTACTATTTACCAATTACTAATCACCAATCTTCTCGATCTTCCAATTCAAGCGCGGGCGAACAGGTCCCACACGCGGCTCGGGCCAATGTGTGCCAGGCGCACCGGAAATATCCACGTTGAAGGCGATTGCATTTTCATCCATGAAATAACGGCGTACGCCAAACGAACTCGCGTTCACGCCAATGCTGTAACGGCCTTCGTTGAAAATGTCGGCGGGAATTTCGGCGCGGCTGATGTAGCGACCCGCCTTGCGCGAATCAAATTTCTCAAAGAGATTCGGTTCATCGGTATCGAAAGAAGCCAGCACATATTCGCCGCGCATGGTGCTGAGATAAAAACCAATGCGCAGCCCTGTGACGGGGGCATCAAGCTGATATTCAAACTCGACGGTGACAGGTTCGATGGAACGGACTGTATCCACGACCTTCCCGCCTCTGTTCTTAATCTTCAAGCTGATCGGTCTAAACGGCTGACTCGCCGCTGAGACATCTTCCACACCCCAAACCCGTTCGCCTGCCTGCGCCTGCCCTGATGACAGATAAAAGTCAACGGCTTCCTGCGTAGGTCCGCGCATAAGCATTTGACCTTTGTTCAGAACAATCGCTTCCTGGGTCAAGCGCAAAATCGCAGACATATTATGACTGACAAATAAAACCGTACGTCCCTGCTGTGCCACATCGCCCATTTTGCCGAGGCATTTCTTTTGGAACTCGGCATCTCCCACCGCAAGCACTTCGTCAACGACGAGAATCTCAGGTTCAAGATGCGCAGCAACTGCAAACGCGAGGCGCAGATACATGCCTGAAGAATAGCGTTTGACGGGCGTGTCGATGTACTGTGTGACTTCGGAGAAATCCACAATCTCATCGAACTTCGATTCAATCTCCGAACGTCTCATGCCGAGGATCGCGCCGTTCATGTAGATATTTTCGCGGCCGGTCAATTCGGGATGAAAGCCTGTGCCCACTTCGAGAAGCGAACCGACACGTCCACGTACCGAGACTGTGCCAACCGTTGGGTCGGTAACGCGGGAGAGAATCTTGAGCAGGGTGCTTTTGCCTGCGCCGTTGCGTCCCACAATGCCGAGGACTTTGCCTTCTTCCAAATCAAAGGAGACATCCTTCAACGCCCAAACATAGTTCTGGTTGCTTCTGCGGTCAGATTTTCCGATCATGGCCTTTGCGATGCGCACAGGTGCGTAAACGGTATCCATGATCACATCACGGAGCATGTTATAGCGGAACTTCGTCTCCGCCGCGCCGATCTTATATTGCTTGCCGATGTTTTTTACGCTGATTGCTGTTGTCATATTTTTGATTGGTAATTGGTGATTGGTGGTTAGAGATTAGCAATTACTAATTACCAATCTCCAATCACTAAATTGTGTCTGCGAATGTCTTTTCCATGCTTCTGAAATAGAAAAGACCAGAGATGAAAATAAAAATCGAAATGCCAACTGAGACCCAAAGCGAGATGTCGGGGCCGCTGCCTGTGCCTAGCAATGACCAGCGAAAACCGTTGACCACACCCGCCATTGGGTTGAGGGAATATAGGATTTGCCATTTTTGAGAAATGACAGAGGAGGAATATGCAACGGGTGTGGCAAACAGCCAAAACTGAGTCAGAAACGGGAGCGCCTGATTTACATCCCGATACTGGACGTTAATCGCTGAAAGCCAAAGCGCCACGCCCATGGCTGTGACAAGCGCTAGAAGCAGGAACAGCGGGAGAGTCCAAAACAAATTCCAGGCGGGTGACACTTGATAATAGAACATCAAGATAATCAAAATCACAAAGGCAATCGCGAAATCCACTAGACCCGAAAGGACCGCAGATATCGGCAGGATGAGACGCGGGAAGTAAATCTTCGTCACCATGTTGTTGTGCGCTACGAGCGAGCGGCTGCCCTGATTGAGCGCGGTGACGAAGAGTCCCCACGGCAAAAGCCCAGTGAACGAAAAGACAGGATAGGGTACGCCATCGGTCGGTAGTTTTGCCACCTTGCCAAAGAGGAAGGTAAAGATGAGCATGGTCATCACGGGCTGAATGACCGCCCACGCCATACCCAAAAGAGTTTGTTTATATTTCACTTTCACATCGCGCCAGACCATGAAGAAAACCAGTTCACGGTACACCCACAGGTCGCGCAGATTTAACGCGGCAAGACCTTTGGATGGTTTGATGTAAATAGTGGTGGGTTCGTGCTTTGTAAGTTCGGTCATTTTCTCTCTTAACGCAATACGCTGTAAATGATTCGTGTTGCGTGTTCCGTTGTCCGCTTGCGCGTGTGTACTTGCGTACCTGTCTACGTCACGCGTGTTGCGTTAGCGAATTTTGTCTCTATTTGCCTTGAACCATTCAATCGTGCGTTTCATGCCTTCTTCAAAGGAGACTTGCGCGCCCCAGCCAAAGAGTTCCTTTGCGCGCGAAACATCGAGTCCACGGCGGGGCTGGCCGTTTGGCTTGTCAGTTTGCCAGGCAAGTGTGCCTTTGAAGCCAGTCATTTTTACAATCATCTCAGTCAAATCTTTGATCGAGATTTCATAGCCGGAGCCAAGATTGACAGGCAAGTCGCCGTTGTAATTTTCGGCGGCAGACACAATGCCATCGGCGGCATCTTCCACATATAGAAATTCACGCGTCGGAGAGCCATCGCCCCAGACTTGCAACTTGGCGTCGCCGCGCGCGCTAGCTTCAACAGCCTTGCGGATCAACGCTGGGATGACATGCGAGGTTGCCAAATTAAAGTTATCACGCGGTCCGTACAAATTGACAGGCAGAAGGAAAATCGCATTGAAACCGTATTGCGCGCGATAGGCTTGCGCCTGTACCAGCATCATCTTCTTGGCGAGACCGTAGGGAGCGTTGGTCTCTTCGGGATAGCCGATCCACAGGTCTTCTTCCTTGAACGGGACTGGTGTGAACTTGGGATATGCACAGACCGTGCCAATAGCGACAAATTTACCCACGCCATTTTTATATGCCTGGTGCATAAGCTCCACACCCATCATCAAATTATCGTAAAAGAAATCGGCGGGATGTTCGCGGTTTGCGCCGATGCCGCCGACATTCGCGGCAAGATGAATGATGACTACATTCTTCGGATCAACGCCTTTGAGATTGTCGGCATACATGCGCTTGATATCGTTTGGGTCAACGAGGTTATAGTTTTCGATGCGCGGGATATAAATATCAGTTGCGCCGCGACCTTTTAATTTCTCAATCACAAACGAGCCAAGAAAGCCTGCGCCGCCGGTAACGATTACTTTTTTATCTTGCCAGAAGGTTTCTGTCATGTTTTTCTCCTATATGTTATTGCACAACAAACTGTGCATTCCTGTATCGGTCATCCGTCGGATTGCGGATCAAGCCGGATTTCAACGCGAACAAAACTTCACGCACGCCGTCATCCACATTCAACGTGGTATCAAAACCAAGCACGCGCTTGATCTTCTCAAACGAGACCGTTATATCACGCAGGTCGCCGCCAAAAGTTAAATCTTTATATTCCACAACCGTCTCAGGCATGCGCCTCAGCACCAACTGCACAATATCATTTTTGGAATAATTCCCATTTTCAGCGCCCAGATTAAAAACCTGCCCGCGCACCTTTTCTTTTTCGGCTTCAATGCCCATCATCACACCGCGCACCACATCACGGATGTGGACGAACGAGCGTGAATATCCGCGCTGATAAATTATGAGCGAGCGTTTCGTGAATGCCTGCAACACAAATTGATTGACAATCAAGTCAAAGCGTGTGCGGGGTGAAATTCCATATAAAGTTGCAAAGCGGAACAGCAACGGCGCGCAATTCGAATCTTTTTGCGAAAGCAAAAACTCTTCGCTGGCGATCTTCGTCTCTGCATATAACGATTGTGGATTTAATGGAGACTCTTCGGTGACAGGCTTGCCGTCTTCGGATAAGCCATAGTTGCTGTAGGTGGATGCGAACACGAGCCTTTCCACGCCTAAATCTGATGCCTGACCATGGACATTTTTTGTGGCTTCGACATTGTACTTCCACGCCACCTGCTTCCCCACCGCCTGACAAGCTGGGAACCCCACGATCGCCGCAAGGTGGATAATGGTATCCGGCTTCTGCCAGTCACGCTTGATCGCATCTCGTACTGCACGCGGCTCAGTCACATCTGCTTTGACAAAGTAAAAATTAGGATGATGAAGAAACGGGACAATGCTCTCGCCGCCGAACAGGAGACTGTCCACGACGGTGACTCTATAATTGGCGCGCAACAGTTCCGAGGTCAACATGGAGCCGATATAGCCCGCGCCGCCTGTGATCAATATGTGTCGATCTGTCATTCTATGCCTTCCAATCGCACCTTATATCCATCCAGAATTAAGGCAGGCGCTGTTTTATCAGTCACAACAGAAATGCCTTGTTCAAGACAGGTAAGTTTGCAAATATCCGCCACATCGCCGGAGCCAACGATACGCACGCGGTCAAAACCTGCCTGGCGAATTTTTACAATATAGTCTTTCACACGCTGGCGGGTGCGGCGATACACAGAAAAAGAACGCTCCACATAATCCACCGCGAGGCGGGCACGCAGGGCGAGACCTTCGGGAGTGATGATGTAACGCAGTTTCTTGCGCTCAGCACGCGCAACCTTCACTGCGCCTTTTGCAATGAGCCGTTTTAAATGCCAATTGACCGTGCCAACAGCCACACCCAGTTGGGTAGCCAGCGCGGATTGGTTTACATCGGGGTCGCTCTCAATTTTTTCAAGCAGGGAGAGTTCGCGGAGTTCGTCGTTTGTTGATTCCATATATTCGCAATCCAAAATTCAGTGACTGAATTATAACAGGAATAACGAGATGCAAATCAACTATTTTCTACCCAGACGAGATCAGGGCATTGTCGTATTCAAGCGATAAATATCGTAACCAGTTATAGTGTTAACGCGGGTATAGTTTTGCTGGATGAAGTCCAACATATCTTTATAGTTGTGCGCGAGGACAACATCCTTCCATTTGATCTTGTATTGCTTGCGGACTTCGGGATCAATGTCGGGAATTCTTTCACGGTCTGCGGGTTCGATCATATTGATGACCAGGGCAGGCGGATCCATCGTGAATTGGGAATAAAACTGGTCCGCCCAATGCTCTCCGAGAGGAGTGTCCACATGAATCAGCGGGTAGGGCAGAAAAGATGCAGGGGATTCTCTGTCAGATGCAAAGTTGATCACAGGACGAAATCCCCAAACGAAAATTTCATCCTGAGGCGATGTATTCTTCCGAATGTACAAGGCAACAGGGTCACGATAATCCACTCCCGCTTCGGGAAAAGTCTGTAAACGAGCGAGAACAACGCCGTAATTCTTCCAGACATTAATTTTGCCAGCCAGAGTGACGGCCAATAAAATTAATACGCAAGCGACAACATATTTTTCAGCATGGGAAACAAATCGGTTCAACAATACATATACCGCATAAGCGCATAACAGACCCAAATACGGCGCCCATCCAAGAAAATAATGCGGATAGTTTCGTCCTGAAAGCAAACTTAATACAGCTTCGATTGGCCAACCTATGATCAAAACCAGAAGAAATTTCCCCAACACAGTATCCAGCGCTTTATGTTTAAAAAGTGACAGCAAGGATAAAACATATCCAAACAGTGCAGTGATCACGAGTATCAATCCAATTGAAGTGGAAGCGCTTAGCAACCCGCCCAAAACCTCTGGCAGCCCGCCGCCATTGCTATATTGAACATTAAAGACAAGCACAACATTGATCATTTCCATTAGCGCGTCTTGCAGGGTAAAATACAAAATGACCGGAGCAAGCACAGCAATTGCGCCTAATGTGATCAGAGCGGCTCTTTGAAGAAGTAAACGCCAGTCTCTGGAAACAATGGCCAGCACAAAGTATGCTCCCGCCGCCGCGACCTGCATACCGATATTATTTGGTCGAAGCAGGATATTTGCGCCCAACGAAAAACCAACCAAAAAACTGTAAAGTTTGTTGGTTGGTTTTTCGAGGCTTTTCAAATAAAACACTACTGCCATAAAGCTGAACAACAGCGAGTATTCTTCAGAAAAATTTCCGCCTTGCAATACGTTACCCGCCGCGGTGACCCAGACAAATGTCCCGAGCAAAGCTGGGATGGTTCCCATCAACCGCTTGATGAAGGTATAACTAATATATCCAGCACAAGCAAAGAAAAGGAATTCAAGCAGCCAAATTCCCCAGCGAGATCCATTGGTCAAAAAAAGCCCAAGCGCGTTAATATAAAAAACGAGGGGTCCTTTATTTTCCCAAACATCCAGATAAGGCATTTTGCCTTTTAGAATAAGTGAGCCAACGTATAAAAAAATCCCGCCATCACGCCCTGGATAAGAAAATAAAGGATTGGACAGTATCCCCAAAACCAACAGTCCCACCCACCCTGTTGTAATGACCTTCTCGAACAACCCATGACGGGGGAAAGACGGCAACTGTTTTTGCATTATGCACCTAATCGTCTGATTTCTCCAGACATGGATCAATATCCAACAATTCAAGTTTCGATAAATCTACTAAAAAATCCAGATCTGATTTCAAAAGCGTAAATTAATCAGCATTATAATCGCAGCAACAAAAACAAAGGAATATTATGGAAGCTTATTATCAAACTCGTAAAACTCACTGGGATGCCATCGCCCAAAAGCGCGACCATTGGAGCGGCATGGGCAGATGGTATCACCGCCGTCTGATTGAGATCTATCGTTACCTTGTCAACCCCAACCAACGCATACTTGAGATCGGCTGCGGCACGGGAAGTCTGCTTGCGCACCTGCAACCTTCTCGCGGCGTCGGCATCGATTTTTCAGATGAAATGATCTCAAGGGCAAAGCAGCGTCACCCGGAAATTGAGTATTATCTGGCAGACGCACATGACCTTTCCAGCATTGAGGGCGAATTCGATGTCATTATCCTGTCTGACACCGTTAATGATTTGTGGGATGTGCAGTTGGCATTTGATCAAATACGCAAATTGAGCGCGCCCCACACCCGTATCATTATCAATTTTTATAACCACCTTTGGCAAATACCTCTCACCGTTGCCCAACATCTCAACCTTGCCGCGCCGATGCTCAACCAAAATTGGTTAACCCCAGAAGATATCGACAACATGTTACACCTTTCAGGATTTGAGAGCATTCGCGCCACGCAGGAAATCCTCTGGCCGCTTCCCTTTGGCGGGTTTGCAAATCGGTATCTCGTCAAACTCTGGCCATTCCGCGAATTCGCCCTTTCCAACTTCATAATCGCGCGCCCCGCGCCGCAGCCCAAAGAAAAACCCAGCGTCTCGGTCGTGATTGCCGCGCGCAACGAAGCAGGCAACGTCAAGGCGATTTTTGAACGAGTGCCAAAAATGGGAAGCGGGACCGAGATCGTCTTTGTCGAAGGACATTCACGCGACAACACCTACGAAACTATTGCGGATGAAATTCCGCTTCACCCTTCGACCCCGAGCCTGCTCTTCCGTCAACCGGGCATTGGCAAAGCGGACGCGATTCGGCTCGGCTTCGAAAAAGCCGCCGGCGACATCCTGATGATCCTCGACGCAGATTTAACCGTCCCGCCCGAAGACCTGCCGCGCTTCTACGACGCCATTGTCTCAGGCAAAGGTGAGTTCATCAATGGCGTACGCCTCGTCTACCCAATGGAAAAAGAAGCCATGCGCACGTTGAACTTCATCGGCAATAAATTATTCAGCATGACATTCTCCTGGCTGTTGGGACAGCCCATCAAGGATACCTTGTGTGGCACAAAAGTGATGTGGAGCGAGGATTACGCAAAGATCGCAGCGAACCGCTCCTACTTTGGAGATTTCGACCCCTTCGGCGATTTCGACCTGATCTTCGGCGCCGCCAAGTTGAACCGAAAAATCATCGACCTCCCCATCCGCTATCGCGACCGCACCTACGGAACGACCAACATCTCACGCTGGAAACATGGCTTGCTTCTGCTAAAAATGGTCGCTTTTGCCGCGCGTCGAATCAAATTCGTTTGAGTTTTTGAAACGGGAAATTCCTGCATAGATCAAAAAATAGCGCCATACTCTGACAACAGGCGCGGCGCTATTTTTTATATTCACAAACGATCAAATCAGGTTAATCACAAATAGCGGGGGGCAGCGTTTCTGAAAAATATAGCCTTTGCTTATCGCTTTGTTCAACAAAAATAAACCACACATTCCGTTTGGCATCAAGGAACAAAGTGACATCTGATGCATTTGGAAAGAAATCAGGCGACTCGGACATCGGGAAAATAACCCGCTGATTCATCTGCCCAATCATTTCAAATACCAATCTGCCTTCGTCCACAGCTTTATATCCGGCTGAATCTGTAAACGTTTCACCATCACCAGCCTCATAATAACGGGGATAAATCGCCCTCCCTTGAGTAATGCTCAATTGATTCTTAACAATGATCTTTTGGAAGCATAGGGCGTCAAACTTTGATTGTTTCAAAGTAGGGAAAGACACCGGCGTATTCAGTGCTTCTTCCCGGGTAACCAACGGGTATTTTTTTGGAAATGCCATCTCGCTGAGCGGAAGAGAAGCGCCAATCCCAAAGAAGAAAATTCCGGCGAGGATATACTGACGCATTTTTTTCTGATCTGCCTGTTGAACAAACGAAAACGGATTGGACGCAAACCACTTGAGGATCATTGACCGTCCGCTCTCCAGCGCAAAAAGAAAAATACTCAACAAGACAAAAAGACCGATCATATAATATAAATATATCGACCAATCCATTGCCAGCAGAAATCTTTGGCCGGAAAGCAATGCCAGTGAAGTCCATAAATTATAAAGAAGATTAACTCCCAAAGGCAGAAGTCCCAGCCAGCCATTTCTAAGCCAGGCAGCGCCTAGTCCCAGCCCAAACAGGAAAACATAAAAGCCAAGCAATGCTTCCTGCGATGAAGTCGGTGTGCCATTCCACCCTTGCCAAAAAGCATCTGTGGGCGTCCAAAGTTCACCAATTTCCTTGAGATTATTCCTTAATGGAAAAACAAGAATATTATTGACTCCGTGATTAAGAAAAGAATTTGCAATCCCTTTCGCTATCCCTGTCGGGTTTAAACGAATTGCCTGGGTAGCAAGTTCAGCCAACCTGGCATTGTACTCAGAGTTGGATTCTCCAGATGAAGGCATGATGTCAGCGTTAACTCCATTCAATCTGTTGTAGCGCAAGGCAAGGTTTGCCATTTGGGATTCTGGATTATCAAAAATAAATTCGCCTGTCATCTTCCAATTTCGCCAGAGCCACGGACTAATGACCAAAATAATGGTCAGCAATGCCAGTAACGCCCCTTTGATGATCGGCTTCATCTTTTTGGGCTGAACAAGAAGCGCAAATAAAAGAACCATGGGGAAAGCCACCACCACCTGGGTGCGGATCAACATGGCGACGCCCAAAATCCCACCCATGAGAAACGCTGAAAAAATAGGAAAGTCCGATTTGATCCAGCGGATGCCAACCAGCAGAAAGAGGATCAAGAACATGGCAGTAGGTATCTCGGCAAGATAAAGTTTGGAATAACTTAGGTTGCCGGTAAACGGAGAAACAAGGTTGGATGTGTAATCACGCAGAATTGCCAGCAGGGCGATGGAAATCCCTATTGGACGCCCAAAGAATTCCCTGCCCAAAAGGTAAAGCAGAACCGGGAACAGAGCAAAAAACATGGACTGAAGCGCAATCATATTGTCGTAGTCCTGCCCAGCCAGCACATGCAAAAAGGTAAGGAAAACAATGTACAACGGACGTTGAGGAATTTTATCCACCCCAAACCCGTTGCCGATCAAAACAGATTGAGAAAATTCGTCATAGGTTTGTGCGTCGCTAAAGGGATAGACTTCAAAATTCGGCGCGCGCGGCTCCAACGCTGATGCACTTGGAACAATGGGTTGTCCAAGCCAGAGAGCGGCGGCCGCGAGCCACACCGCGAGCACTATCCACAAATCCAGGTGGGAAATTTTAAGTATCTTTGGATTGGATTCAATAATAACCATCCCAATGCAAAATATACAAGCCATGATAATTTGCCACTCAAGCAGAGGGACGGCGGGCAAACCGCGCGCCCAGTCGCCTTTATAGATCGGCGCTATTCCCATGCCAGTCAGGGAAATATAGAAGGTGGTAAACCCCAACAATATCAGGATAATCAATATCCTTGCAAAAAAATACTTGAATGAATTTTTATACTCCGCCTTTTCACGAATAACAAAAAACAAAATCAGCGCGATGACTTCGACCAGGATCAATGTCATCAAATTAAGCAGGGGCGAAAGCCGATCAGCATAGGCGATGTAACGAAAGTTTGCTGTTCGCTCAGCGACTGATTGCAAGATCGCGAGACAAATCCGCAAGGACACGGATAACGTTGCGACTGCAAAGACGACGTCTTTCACGGCTGGATTTTTTAGCAAGCCTAATAATTTAATCAGCCATACAGATTTTTGAGAGATGGAAAAGATCAGAAACAAATTAAAGACAGTCCAAAAAAATAACAATCCAGCCATGACGGTCTGTTGAAAAGAAAGACCAAAGGGAGAATTTTGGGAAGCTAAAAATTGTACTAAAGCAACCGCACCATGCAAAGCCCAAACGCCGAAAAGGGCATTCCACTTATCTTGAACAGACCAACCTGATGAAACAGACATAAAGAAGATACTCCGACACCCGGAATTTGAAGATTTACATTGATCACATGCTGCGCTTTTTTTAGATAACAGGATTATATCCTTATTCAACAAGACGAAAGCAGCGCCAACATCACAGCAAGTTGAAAGGCTATATTTTTAATATTCAGGTAAAATTGCGAGGCTATCAATTCAAACGCTCAAGCGTAAAGCAACACTTTATTACGCAGGAACATTTTTTCAAACTAGGAATATTCATGTCACCAAAATTAAAATTACTACCCGCTTCAAAATACAAAGGAGTCAATCAATATGATCCAATCAAATATTATTATTGGCCAATCTTTGGACGCATGTATCGTCAGCGCGTGGAGTTGGCGTTAGGCGAATGCACAGGCGGCGAGCGCATCCTTGAAGTTGGGTTTGGAACAGGACTGGCTTTCCCCAATCTGCACGATATATACAAAGAGATCCACGGGATCGACCTGACTGTAGATATTCACGCCGTCAGATCTGTTTTTGAGCCGACAGGTATACCGCTATTCCTTGAAAAAGGGGATGTGTTGAATATGCCGTATCAGGACAATTTCTTCGACACCGTGATGCTGGTCAGCATATTGGAACACCTAAAGCCCGTTGAGTTGAAACAGGCCTTCGTCGAAGTGAGCCGCGTACTGAAACCTGGAGGTCAAATGATCTACGGAACTCCAGTCGAAAAACCGTTCATGGTGTTCATGTTCCGTCTGCTTGGGCACAATATCCGCGATGAGCACTTCTCGACCGAGAAGGAAATTGCAGACGCCGCGCACAAAGCATTTTCAAAAGGTCATGTCATTCATATGAAAAGCACACCGCCCATTGCTGGAGCGGTATACACTGTAGGAAATTTCATCAAATAATATGGATGCCGCCGAACAGGGCGGCATCCATATTTAACGGACTCGTTCGTAAATGCGGATTTCCGGATTAACCGCTGTAACGGAAATATTGGGCAGCCATGTCGGCAGGGAATATGTAAATTCCTTCACCAACCGGAACGTGGTCACCTGACCCGCAAGCAATCGTTTAAAGAAATCACACTCCACCGGGTTGGTCTGACAGATGGAGTCCGTGTAAAGCCTTGAATATGTAAACGTATCAATCACCAGATAATCGGTTCCGCGGTCTATTAATCCCTGTTCACCCTGATTATATTCATGCCTTCCGCCTGTCGGCACAACATCAGTTGGATACTTAAGGAAAAAGATCGGGTAGTTATACGCTTTGCCGAACTGTTGTTTATCCACAATCGGCGGATACAAAGTATATTCAATGACTTTGCCCTCTCCGGGAAGACTCGCAACATATTCACCGGCAGGCATGCGCGCATCGTTCATGAAAAGCAATGCCGTGCTGGCCAAGCGCAACATGGAATAAGAAATACCCACGACCAGTAGAATAGCGGCACCCGTTGGAACATATTTCCAACCTTTGTTCTTCGCCAGATCAATGATCTCTTTAATGAACAACGCGCCAAGAATGGACAGGAACGGCACAAAAGGAATGAAGTAACGCGGAATGTAATTGATCGACACCATGAACGGCAGGTCAAAAAGAAGCGTCGTGGCGGCAAGGATCATGATCGCCTGCCCCTGCCTTTCATCCATGTACAGTCTGCCGAGCCGCCACAAAATCAATTTGACTGCGAACCAAATAAAAGCAAAGATAAAAAGATAATAAGCAAACGTACCCACTGCTTGTTCAAACACCGGCCATTGACCCAACAATCCGACCGGGGATCCGGAATTAAATCCGTACTGCGGATATCGCTGAAGCGCGGGGATGACGCGCTTGAAATAATACGCCATCCACAAAATAGCTTTGGGCGTCCCGATAATATATCCGCCAAAACTGAGCGCGCCGCCAATAAACAGCATCTCAAACGATTGAAGCCAATTCCTGCGGACCTCACCCCAGTTCATGAATATCAAAACGAACAAAGGCACCAGTAACAAACTTCCGCCAGTAAATTTACTGGAAGCCGCCAGTCCTACAGAAAAAAATGAACCATAAAGCCAGAGCCTGGATTTTGTAAGTTGATACTTTATCGTGAAATAAACACAAAGGATGGAAAATAATTGCAGGTAGAGATCGTTGTGCGCGAAGCGTCCATTCGTCGCCGCCACGCCGCTCGTAATATATAGAAGACCGGCGAGCGCAGATATCCACATGTTTGCCCCGATTGTGCGCGCCAAATAGTAGATCAGCACACCGCTGACCGCGCCCAACAGCGCAGAAAATACGCGGGCAGACACAAAAAAATCGGAACGGGAAAAACCCATCCCATAAACGATTTTGCCTATCCCAAACATCACATATTTCGGCAGGGATGGATAGTTAAAATCAGGCTCGGTCTCATCAAATATGATCTCGCCGCGTAGCGCGCTGTCTACCCGCCAGACCATTTCATCGGGATTCCAAAGCGCAGGCACACCCCAATTTACGCCGGGGATGGAAACCGCGAGGAAAAGCAGGAAAATAAATGCGGGAAGCAGCGCTTCGTTTCGAGTCACAAAACTGATCAATCTCTGTTGCATTTTGGATGTCTCCAAATTATTAATGCCTGGGAATTTCAGCGAAGATATGGATTAACGCGACAGAATCCTGGGCTTCATCACCGGTAAGAAATTCGGGGCGGATACGCGGAAGCGCAAGTCGGAATTCAACCTCCAGCCGCTGCAAAATAGAAATATCCATTTTTTGGAAAAACGCATCAAACACGTCCCGATAACTGGTCAAGCGGAATCGGTTTAGGTTACTCGTTGGGTTAAAGAAATTCTTCCACACGCAGTCTGAAAAGGTAAGCATTTCAAAGGGATGCTTAAAATAATGATCCCGCAGATCAACAAAATGTAGATGAGCGCCCTGCGGCGATGTCAACTTTGCGAGAGCCTGTGTAATGCCTTTTACATCATTCAAATGCTCATAGACTGATGTGCTAAGGACATAATCCACTTCGGCAATTTGTTTCTGGATCGAATCTTCACGGATGTCACCATGAAGCAAAGTAATAAATTCAGGACGCGGTTTGACGTCATCGCCTTCGGTCACAAGATAATCGGCATAATCAGGGAGTAGTTCCAGGTTGCGTTCTTTATCCAACAAGACAAAATGATCGCACAGCACCACATGCGCCGCACCTTTGCGGAGCAACTCCACGCCGACTGCGAAACGACCACCATACCCAAAGACGAGGACCCGCTTCCCGTTAATTGATTTACCGTAGGCGGATAATCCTGCAATATATTGTTCGACCGCAGCAGACGGATCACGCGATTCCAAGCCAGGGCGAATAATCCACCTATATTTTAAAAGAAAGCGCGCCACAGATTCAGGCATAAAGTGGCGTATGAGACGAAGCATAAGATATTTTATATTCACTGGTAATTTCCTTTACGGCAATTGTGAGGAGCAATCCACTGGCTCACTTTTGGGGACAAGTAATTGCACCCCCACTTCCTTTAGAGTTATTTTTGGATCATAGTAACATAAGACCGGACTGGATATCCACTTCACCCAGGCGTTGTTTTCTTCGCCAAATTGGAATGAACTATCCTTGATGGGAACGCGCAAGGGGTCGGAAATAATCAAGGCGAAGCGGTGCGCCGCGAGATCAGCATAAAAGCCCTGGAAATAATCCGCATTTGAATTTAATGCTTCATTCATCAAAATCTTCTTTTCGTATTCGGGGATGAATGGGACATTTTTTATGTATCCGAAAGTGAGCAATTGACGTTGATCGATGAACAGCACTGCCCCATTCTGGGACTGGGCAAGGGTAATCTCTTCACGGATCGTCTTGAGAGCATCCTCTGTGATCTCACGAGAAGGATACAGTCCCAAAGACTTCTCATCTGGCGCGTCAGCGAGAGTTAGAAGCGATTTTGTATCTTCCACAGGGTTAAAAGAACGCATCTGTGGGAGATATTGAAAACCTGGCAGAACCAAAAGCAAGACAAGGGAAAGTTTGACCCAAACAGGAGAAAGGTCAATATTATGATCTACCAGCCAGTCTCCCCCGCCTTTTTGCCAGGCGATTACTGCGGTAAACACGAGACCAATAAGAAACATATCCATATTGTGTAAATCGCCGCCGCCGCCGATTTTAGTGCTGACAATTAGCCCGACACCGAGAAAAGCCAGCAGGGGGGCGAGCACAGCCAGCGATTGCCAGATATTTGGAGTCCACTTTTTAGCTGAGATCAAATAGAACAGGATAACGATCAAGGGCAGGGTTGCAATTATTAAACCAACCAATATTCCAGCGCCGTATGTTGCATTCGGCAGCAAGCGATACCATAAAAGTGGTTCGGATGGAGAAGAAATCATTGAGACGGCAGTGTCTACAGATGTTACTATGTTTACGTTTGAGTTACCGGCAAGCAGCACTACAATTTTTTGACCATACAATCCCCCCGCCATCCCGACAAGTCCAAGCGAAATTGCTCGAATCCATGAATTGATATTTAACTTCTTATTTTGTAAAGCGGCGCCAGCCAATTCCAACATGCCAACCCAGAGGCCAGGCGCGAATACCCAGGTAAAACGACTTTCTTCAGCAATGTAACCCGTCACTGCAATGAGGGGAAGCGCAAGCCATAGTGGACTCCGCCAGAGCAAAACTGTAGCTACCGCGCAAAGAATAAGCGGAGGATGTATTGGACCCTGTTTAAGAAAGACCAATACCCATAAACTGGTGATTAACCACGTCTTTAAGCTGATGCGCGTAAATCGGAATGCCGCAAGTCCAAGTAAAAGATAAGGAATGACAACTGTTAGCGCAATCCAAAAGCGCTCTGTTTTGATGGTGAGCCCGGGAATAAGAAAAGGTAAACCGCCTACAAACTGTCTGCCCATATCCAACAGGACAGGAATTTCCTTGTCAGCGGGATAATCATACAAGCGCCTGCCAAACATAATGGAATAATCCCACATACGATTTCCTTCAGACCAGCCTATGGCAAATGGATAATCGGTCACATTTATGAACGCAACGGCAATCATAAATCCACTGGAAGTCAAAAGAATGGCGGCAAGGAGTTCAGTCCAACCCAATAAAATATTCCCTTTTTTGATAAAAAATGCGAGCAAAAAAACAGTCAAACACCAGATGACAATGCGGATATAAATATCGTGAAAAATCAGCCCCCAGTGCGTGTATTGGAGAAACCATAAAGGCGAGATAAAAACGGACAAGGCAAACAGCCAGCGAAAGATACCCAATCTTTCACGAAAGATAATTATTTTCTCAATGAAAACTTGCAAATTCTGCCTACGCCACAGCGCAAACCCTGCAAGAATAAAGATAAATATAGAGAACAAAATATAAACAGCAAATATTAATCCCCATTTGAAAGAATACTCGCCCCACCAAGTCCCGGTGCCCCAGGCGATTTTCTGGAATTCAACACAGGACTTAATGAGCAGATAGACAAAAATAGCCAGAAACGATGATCTCTCAAATTTCTCTTTCATTAACATACTCCAAAGGGTACACAGTTATTTTTTGTTCGCAAAAGGTTCAATCATTTGAAGTGCGCGGCAATTTGAAGCCATCGAACAGGTAGAAAAGTCCGCCGGGCAGGGTCAAAATCACCATCATAATTCGGGTAAGAAATGCTGCCAGAATTGCCTTCTCAATCGGCAAGCCCTGCCAACTCAAAATTGTGACCTGACAGAGTTCCATGATGCCAATTCCATTTAATGTGATGGGCAGAATACCCAGAATGCCGATCAGGGTAGCGGCATAGAAAGCAACACCCCAATCCACTTGCACGCCTGCGGCAAGATAATAAATTTGCCAGGCAAAGGCGACAGTGCTGACGAAGAGCGCCGACCAGAAAAGTCCCCAGGCAGAGGTGCGCCAGTTCTGTTGTTTAAAGAGTATGAAAATTTCATCGATCTTATTTACTACACGCCCCACCCAACCAGCCGCAGAAATTCCAGAGTTTCTGGAATTAAAGAAACGCCTGGCGATCAGCCATATTAATCCCAGCACAATTGCCGCAGCAAAAATAGACAGTTCTGCGCTCGCTAAAAAAGTGGATTTTCGCAAATCACGCCAATAAAAGACAGCAACGGTAAAATGCACGATGACCAGCGCGGCATATCCGTACAATCTATCCAGCAGAAGAGAGGAAAAAATTTTGGTCTTGCTTGCACCTGGAAGAGAGCGCAAAGCCAGAAAACGATAGCCGTCTCCGCCAATGGTGGATGGCAAAAAGTTACCCCAGAAGGAGGAGATTAAGTAAATTTTCCATAATTTCCATGTGCCTGGCTCAATGCCCCATTGCTTTAAGATGATCTGCCAGCGCAAGACTGAAAATGTGTTGTTCATGGCGTACACAAGCGGAGTTAATAACAAATACCCTGGATTTATTTCGGTAAGAACCTGACCAAATTTAGACCAATCCAATCCAATGGTGGCCCAAATCAGCAGGAGCCCGGAACCAAGGATTCTTGCGATATTCAACAGCGGTTTATATTTTTGTGAGGCGGTTGGCTTGTTATCCAAAGTTATTACCTGTACTATAAATTATTACCGTGACGGGCAAATATCTTACACATCAACAGTTTCAGCTTGTTTTATAATGGGTTTTATTGACTTTGCAGGGATATTTTTATTGACCAATGCGGGAATGGGCTACGGGCAAACATAAGACAAAATTGCAAGCGCATTAGCCGCTTTATATGGACTTCCATATTTCACATTGACGATTTCATCTTTTGAAGCTGTTCGCCATACGCAACCTGATGTGCGAAGAAAATAGTCAACTTTACCAACCAAAGTTCCGCTAAATAAATCCCGATCAAGATCTAAATTATATCCAATAGGAATTGTGACCAAGAGTTGTCCGCCTGGCTTAAGTAACCACATCATTTTTTTTATTGCAGTACGATGCTTCCCCGATTCACGGGGAGTTTCATCCCAGCCGATGTGCTCAACTGTGGAAACACTAAAAATAAATATATATTTTTGATTATGATCCAGATCAACAACGTCCTGATTCAAAATACCTTTACGCCTTTCATATTTATCTACAATCGTATGGCTTGCCTTTACGTAATGGGATAACACATTGCCAACTTCAAGAATTTCATGTGGGTTATACTGATTTATAAGGTTCAAAATAAGCGGGATTTCTATTATGCGCTCATTTGCCCAGGTTTTGTTATAAGGGTGAAAAAAATAACGGTACTCCTTGTCACAAAATAAAAATGTTTTTGGGGACGATGTCAGGCGATAATACATAGCCAGAGGAATATTAGTATATCTTCCTATTTCTAGCGAAAGCATAGACCGAGTATCGTAATCATTAATAATAGTCATTCTAGTAGCCTTTTATACGATTTAATTTTACTTTCTTCCAACAATCATAAAACTTGCCAAAAAAGTTGTCTTGGCGCTGTAGAGCGCCTTTGTAAATTTTGACGTCGGCATGGCACCGTATCCAGTGAACCAGACGGGGATCATCTTTCCGATCAAGTTACCAAAATGTGCAAGCTGACCCATCCACGGACCGGAGAGAGGGTAAATCGCAATGTCACGCAGACCCAGGTCCAAGTAAAGCTGGGCAGCGCGGCGTGGAGTAGTGGGAAAACTGTGGGTATAATCACCGTTCCAAAAATGCAGTCCCCATTCCATGACATTGGGTACACAATGACAGACCAAACCATCAGGGCGAACAACCCGTTTCATTTCATCCACAAGATCATACGCATTACGAAAATCCAACATGTGTTCAAGAAAATTGGCAGCAAAGGACACATCAAATTGATCTGAAGCAAACGGAAGCGGCGGAACAAGCGCCTGCACGCGGCGCGGTAAATAATTTAGATCATTCAATAAACGCGCAGAAATATCTGCGCAGGTATAAGTAAATTTTCGCTGCTGGCATTGTTCAGCAAACGGACCGCGTCCCGGTCCCAACTCAAGCACATCCTGCACTTTGGCATGATGCTTGAGGATCAAGTTCATTTGGTTACCTGCAATCTTCCGAGCCATTCTGCTTCCCGCGCTGGTTGGCTGTGTGGTTGAAAAATTATCGTAAAAGGGCATCTCATCTCCAATCAAGGATACTCCAATTGCTTTTGGTAGAATTGGAGCTAAAGGAATTTATAACATGAAACGCTTGAGAATTGGAATCTCTGCACGCGGCTTGAATTCGTATGCCAGTGGACCGAATGAATACATCGCGGGTCTGACAGGTGAAATGGTGCGGCAAGCGGCAGACAAACACGATATTTTTATTTACTACAATACATCGCGGCTGCTGGGCAGGTTTGCGGTGGCAAACGAACGCGTGGTACCTGGAAATAACGCATTCTTATGGGATCATTTTTTGCTGCCTTTTGCGCTGCTTCGTGACCGTTTAGATCTGGTCATCTACCCAAAAGGGACGATACCGCTATGGAGTCCGGCGGGCAAAGTTCCGATCATGCTAGATTTGGGATATTTTTATCCGGCATTGAACGCGTACAAGGCAACAAACACATTATACACGCGTCAAGCAATGAAATTTGCCGCGCGCCACTCCGCGCTGATATTTACAATTTCTGAATTTACACGTCAGGATGTGATCCGGCTTTTGAAGGTGGAGCCAAACCGCGTCTACAATATCTATGGAGCCGCTTCTGAGCAATATCAACGGGTGACAGATATCTCTCGATTGGAAGCCGTTAGAAAAAAATATAATTTGCCTGAAATTTTTATTTTTTACCCGGCAAGTCTTTCTCCCCGAAAAAACTTTCCGCGCCTGTTGAAAGCTTTTGAAACCGTGCAGGAAAAAATCCCGCATCATTTATATTTTACAGGTCAGATCGGTTGGAATACCCAGGAATTGAGCAAACCACTTGAACGCCTGTCTGCCCGAGTCCATAGGATGGGGCAAGTCCCTGTGGAAGATATGGCGTCAATCTATTCATTAGCCCAGTTCGCTATTTATCCTTCGCTGTTTGAAGGACTCGGATTGCCGATCCTGGAAGCGTTCCAATGCGGAACACCGCTGTTGGCTTCCAATGAATCCTCAATCCCTGAGGTGACTGGAGATGCCGCATTGATCGTGGACGCTTGTAGTGCGGAGTCCATTGCACAAGGGATGCTCAAGATGGCTTCTGACGCGGAACTTCGGCAAAACCTTATATCGGCCGGATACAAGCAGGCGAAGTTGTTTACATGGGAAAAATCGGTCAAGGTTTTGCTGGATGCAGTGGAGGCAATTTTTTAGTCCCCATGTAGCACGCCTTGTAATATTGATTGATATTGATCCACAACTTTTTGAATATCGAATTCGTGTGATTTCTCAATACTTGCTTGACGAAGCCGCAATAGAATTTCAGGATTGAGAATCACTTCACGCAGTACCCTCGAAAAAGCGGGGATGTCGTGTACATTGATAAGGTAGCCATTTTTTTCATTATCCACCAGGTCTAAAAATCCACCAATTTCACTGGCGACAATCGCCAGTCCGGTTGCCAGGGCTTGCACGCCAACAACTGGCAATCCCTCTGAAAGCGATGGCATAAATAAAATATCGCTTTTTGAAAAATGCTCCAACACAGTTTCGGGCGTAACCCAGCCGGGCAGGTCAAAGCGTTCGCTCATGCCTGCTTTTTCAATTTCGCGTTTTACATCTTCAAACAACGGGCCATCGCCCAGCATGGAACATTTCCAGTCCAGGTCTTTTATCTGGGAAAGGATTTGGATAATGGCAAACGGATTTTTCTGCGGCACAAAACGCCCGGCAAAGATCAAATGCGGGGGCGTGTTCACTTCAATTTTAGACGGAGCCAGGTGTTTCACATCCGCGCCGTTTGGGACAACTTCAACATTCACAGAATAATGCCGCAACGCCAATTGGCGGGTATGCTCACTGACCGCGATCACTTTTTTTGCGCGTTCCCAAATTGGATAGGTAAACGGCTCGATCCAGCGGAACCATTTTCCTGTTTTCTCCGGCACGCCGCCGGGAACATCTCCCAGATGCGCGGTGAGGATGTAGGGGATGCCAGTGACCACTGACAACATCCATGCCAAGGCGCCAGATGGTACTGCGAAATGGGCGTGAATGATATCGGGGCGATCAAGGCGAATTAAACGGAAACCAGCCCAAAGTCCGGCGAGAACGTAAGCGAGCATCGTCATAAAACTCGCGCCGAACATTTGTCGCCGAAAGGACGAAATCCGCACCAGCCGAATCCCATCCTTGTGTTCTTCAAAAGGCAGTCCCTGCATGTGTGCAGTTAGAACGGTAACTTCGTGACCCCGCGCGGCAAGGCCCTTGCAAATATCATAGGCGGCTCTGCCTCCGCCGCCGCCAATGGGGGGAAATTCATAGATCAGTGTGAGGATACGCATACAATAATTTTATTTCGAAAATGGATCTTTACAGGATGGACGAGCGGGGCGAGGGATAAAGATTTGCACATTTGCAGATGAAAGAGACTCAACTGGTTTATAGGCACACAATAACGGCGCGCCCACATAACGCACCCAGGCATTGTCTTCCTCAATAAAAGCATTTTTTTTCTGCTGTGTAAATTTTTGTTTCTCAGCAACAATAATGGAAAAACGATGGTTCTTAAGATCGGCATAATAATGTTCCAAATACTCACGGTTTCCCGACATCGCCATTTCCATCAATTCAACCTGCTCATATTCAGGGATTAAGGGAATATTGGTTAGCATCTGAAAAGTTAGCAACTGACGTTCTGTAATAAACAGAACTTCTCCTCCGCCATCTGTTGCAACCTCTGAGGCAGCCTGTTGCAATTTTTGGAGATCACTTTCAGTCTTGACAGGATCATAGCGATAAAAGAATCCGATCTGTGGAAGAGCGAATCCCAACGGGACAAGTAAAGCTGTCACTATAACCGACCAATGAATCTTCCCCCAGACAGGGTTCGTCCCCTGCTCACCCGCAACACGCCCAGCGAAAAACGAGACAGCTATGAGCGCAAGCAACACCAGAAAGGCATCCATGTTATGCAGGTCAGCGCCGCCGCCAATTTTCACGCTGACAATTAATCCGCCGAGGAGAAGCACCAACAACATGGCGAAAAGCGCAGCCCAGCGCAAAGGATGTAAACGGGAAAATTTTCTGCGCGTCATTTGAATGATCGCAATAACCAGAGGGGCAGAAACAAGCGTGATGCCGAGCAAGATTCCTAATGGAAATGTATTATTTGGAAGCAGGCGATTCCACAACAGTTCTGATGTAAAGCTGGAGCCAAATGTGCGGATATCTGCATTTCCTGAAATATTTATGTACAAAAACTGGGAAACAATGGCGGCAGCAAGCCCTGAACTTCCCCAAACAAACGGAGTCAGCCAGTAACGCCAGCCTTTGCGCTCGAAAGATGTTTCAAGCAAATAGATGGCAATGGCCAGCATGGCAGGAACAGGGAACCAATTAACACGACTTGCCCCCGCCCACACGGAAGCAAGAATCACAAACAGCAAAGATCGCCAGGGGTGCCGAACAGACACACCGACAAAAATAAGGATGACACAGATATGAAGGTGATAATAAACTGCCCCTTGAAAAAAATACAGGAAAGCCCATGCCGCGACGAGGAATGGCATCCATCCTTTTAAGGATAGGCGGCGAGACAGCAAAATTGAAGAGGTTGCCGTAAGTCCGATCCACAACAAGGCCTGCCACAAGCGGTGGAACCAAAGGGGCAGCCCTTTCACCAGGAATGGAATCGACATCAAAAAATATCTTGTTGGGTGTAGAAACGGCAGGGGCGTTTGCGATTCGTACAGGGATTTGGCAAAAAACAAGGATGCGTAATAATGGCGGCTTGCTTCAGAGTATCCAATGGAAAATGGATACTCTGAAACAACGGTCAGATGTCCATATATTTGATAGATCAATCCCTGCACAAGGATGGTCAGGGCAAATAGCGTGTGCCATTTGTATCCAGTGATCAATTTTAAGCCGAGAGTCTGGATCAGGCTTGCCCAAAGGAAAACCCAAAAGATGGGCGTTACCTGGGGAAGAATATCGCCAAAAAAAAACAACCGCATGACCCAGGTCAAGATGAAGCCAAATACGATCAGAAACAAACCAAAAAACCTGCCGAAAATCCCCGTCGAATCAAACTCAAGTTTTTCAATCCAATGTGCGCTGCCAAGGGATAGCTGCCTAAGCCCTACTGCGCCTGCGGCAATATTGAACGCAAATAAGAGCGGCAGAACAATCCATTTGGAGCGCCAGAGAAAAATATCCAACGCCGAAACCTGTTGCACGGTTTGATGGATGGCAAAGATACTCAAAAAAATACTGGAACCAATAAATGTTTGCCAGAAGGTCTTTGGGGATATTGGCTTCATCTTTTTTTCTAATGAAATGCGTCCAGGTCAATTGAGGGGGATTGTTTGTTGTTCATTGCGGCAAGTATGGATGGTAAAAAGAACGCGCCGGGCAGGCTGGTGACAATGAATAAAACACGTATAAGAACGGCAATGGTCAGACTTTCAGAATGACTTAAGCCGCCAAATTTTGAAAGTAAAAACGTGAGCGAAAGTTCCTGAACCCCGTATCCATTCACAGAGACCGGCACCAGAGTAACAAAATATGTCAGGCTCCACAGACCTGCGATCAGCCAGTACGAGACGTGACGTCCCATGCCAGTGACGAGGAGAAAGATGGCTAAAAAAATAAAAATCATATTGCTGAAGGTGGAACCCAACGATGCAACCAATGCCAGTGGTTTTTTAAACCAGATCACAAATACGCCAAAGGTACGCTTTACAAAATCCAATCCTTTTTGAAACAGGGTACCAAAGGAAGCGGCTTGCAATCCCGTTTTTCCAAGCGACATGACCGGAACCAAACCAAAAGGAAGTGTGACAAGCATGCCAGCCATGCCGATCAAACGGTCTGCGACCATGGAAGCGAGACAAATAGCGCGGTCATACCCCAACTGCATTGCACCCGCAAGGCGGACCACGTCCCCGCCGATTGTAGTCGGCAAAAAATTGGACGAGAAAAGTCCCGTAAATGTAAGCATGGCTGTGCGCCAAAATGAGATCTTGATCCCAGCTGATCGTAAAAGAACGTACCAGCGGCTGACAACAAAGAGCCGTGAAATTAACATTGCCAACAAAGCGCCGAGGAAATACCAAATAGAAACACGTTTCAACGCCGAGACAATTTCATCTCCGCTCTCTTCTCTCAATAAGATAACCAGCAGGATAACGGCTAAAAGACTTCCCAATGACCGGGCGATGGTTTGACGATTTTCACGCAACCAGTTAGTCACGAGGGTCCTGCTCCAGATTGATCTTGGTACGCACGGTATAGGTTGGTTTGCGCTGGGATTCATGATAAGTGCGAACAAGTAATTCCGCGATCAAGCCTAACAATATGGACTGAAAACCGAGAATAAAAAACATCGCGCTCATTTGAAGCAATGGAGAATTGGCGATACCAACCAGGAAGAAAAGACGGCGCACAAACAGGTAAAACATAATAATGGCGCTGACAACCATGAGAAACCCGCCTGCGCCGCCAAAGAGATAGATCGGCTTTGAGGCATAGGCGACGAGAAATTTTACAGTGAAAAGGTCAAGAACAACTTTAGCTGTGCGTTCAAGCCCATATTTTGTTTTTCCATATTTTCGCGGATGATGACGAACTGGCACTTCGGTAATTTTTGCGCCAACCGAATCGGCAAAAACTGGAATAAAGCGGTGCATCTCGCCATACAAGCGAAACCCTTCCAGCACATCACGACGATATGCTTTTAGTGTGCAGCCGTAATCATGCAAATGCACTCCTGAAACTAGGGAAATGATCTTGTTTGCGACCATGGAGGGGAAATTGCGGGTGAGTGCATTGTCCTTTCGGCTTTTGCGCCAACCGCTGACCAAGTCATAGCCCTCGTCAAGTTTTGCGAGCATCATTGGAATGTCGGCGGGGTCGTTCTGCATATCCGCATCTAGGAGAACAATGATCTCTCCTTGAGCATAATCCAACCCGGCGGCAATGGCGGCGGTTTGTCCGAAATTTCGGCGAAAAGAGATCACGCGAGTATGCATGGAATCCTTTTGCGCATACTCTTTCAGGATGGATAAACTATTGTCGTGGCTGCCATCGTCCACCAGGATCACTTCCCATGATTGGTTGAGCGAAGGCATGACTTCGTAGATCGCATCGAATAAAAATGGCAGGGTACCCTGCTCGTTATAGACTGGGATTATTAGTGATAGGTTCATTTATTTCCTATTCCTGCGGAAAATACGTAAATGGGATTCTTCCAAACAAGACGTTCCTACAGGGGATTGCGCAAATTCATCAAATTGCTCAGGGGTAAAAAATTCCTTCCAATTACCATACCGCTTTTCTTCAATAATGAAAAAATCAGCGGTTGCTTTCCATTCAGCAGCCAGTTCTTCATTCCACCAGCCAAATTTGATTAATTCCGCTGTGTCGCCGTTACGAATAAAAGAGTATCCGCTATTGATTTGGGCTGGGAAAATCTCGATTCCTGGCAAATATAGTAATGGCGCGGCTGAAAGTCCGCCATCCCAATACACCAAGCTACCCTGAGGAATGATACCTCTTAAATGGGCGCCGATTTGCTCGTTTGCCAAAATGACGTCGGAAGTACAATCCTTCGCCCCGGCGCTTCCATGCAAAACGGGAGATATGACCAGTCCCAAAACCAGCACAAGGGATGCAGAAAACGCGCCAAACTTAACCGACGCATCCGTCCACATACGACGCCAGAATATATAGCTGATTAACAGAATCAATCCGCCTGCAGCAAAGCCAAAGACAGTGGATGCATATCGCATCGCGCTGTTGTAGTCCATGTGAAATTTATTAGACAGGATTTCCCACCAGGTCACAAATCCCGGAAGGATGGCGAGATTACGCATTCTTGGCGCAGGCAGGTTTAAAAGTGAATTTCCAATATCCTCAAAAGCAGAAAAACCCATTCCTGCGAAAACAACAAGGAGGCTGACGACCAACAGAATTTGCACCCCAATTGACGGGCGCCAGTTCCAGGACCTTACTGAAACAACCAGTAACAAAATACCGGCGACATTAAAAAATGCAACATAAGGTGTAAAACAAAAAACGCAATAATCCATGCCAATGGAAGCCATGGAATGCATTACGACCAATCCCCAAAACAAGGCAAGCAGGAACAAACCCATACGGAAATCTTCGCGTGATTTCCAATTGCTTATTTTTGGCCAAAGCAGAAAGGAAACAAAGCTCCCCACCAAAGTCGAAAAATGAAAACGAATCGCCTGAAACACTGAAAGGAAACGCGAGACATTGGGGATTTCAGGCGACCATGCGGGCGAACCGCCGCCGCTATAGATAGCCTGCGCAGGGAGTCTGATAAATGGCACCCAGTTCCATAGTTGGAGGATTTCCGGCCAATACATAATATGAGCCGCCACTACTACGATCAGTCCAGAAATTAATAATCCTACAGATTTCCAGCCGTGCTGCCAAAATGCATAAACAGCCAAAAGCGGCAACACAGGCACCATATTCTGGCGGACCAAAATCATAAGCCCCGCAAGAAATCCACTTAGCATCAATTGCCAAAGCGGACGTTTCCCACCCAGGGAAAGAGCAAGCGACCAAGCCAACAAACAGGCGATCGTGCTTTGAGTGGCTCCCCCACTATATATCTTGATCACCATGGGACTAAATGCAAATACCCAGACAGCCCCTGCCGCGAGCCATTTCCCACCGATACGCCGCGAGGCTACCCACGTGCCAAGCACAGCCATCACCCCAAAAAAGACGGCCAAATAGCGGCCCGTGCGTAACCCCGCTCCAAATAAAAGTTGGACATACCCCGGGATTAAAAAAGCCAGCGGCGCCTTATTGGTTGATATCCCAGCATCAAAAGGACGATATTCGCCAGTGGCAAACAGAATCCCCTTTAGCAGGTACGCCCCTTCATCGAGGTTGGATACCGTAGTATGCGCGAAGATTATGGACTGAAACAAATAAGCCAATATGCCAATTAATGCTGCTGCATCCGCCGTCCATATTGGCCAGTTTCGCTTTTGGAAAATTGCAAATCTATTCATAATCTTCAGACGAGACGAAAAAATATTACTCTTTTTTCAACCGTGTCAAATCAGAATCCACCATCATGGTCACAAGTTCCTTGAAGGAAACTTCAGGACTCCACTTCAAAGCCGTGCGCGCTTTGGATGGGTCTGAGATTAACAAATCCACTTCTGCGGGACGATAGAATTTTTCATCCTGCACCACATATTCCTTGTAATCCAGGCCAGCGTGTGAAAAAGCGATCTCGCAGAATTCACGGACGGCATGGGTCTCTCCAGTGCCGATCACATAATTATCCGGATGATCCTGCTGTAGCATTAACCACATGGCTTTTACGTAATCTCCGGCAAAGCCCCAGTCACGCTGCGATTCGAGGTTGCCCAGACGCAGTTCCTTTGCCAGTCCAAGTTTGATACGCGCCACCGCATCGGTGACCTTACGCGTCACAAACTCCAATCCGCGCCGCGGACTTTCGTGGTTGAACAGAATGCCGGATGTCGCAAATATATTAAATGACTCGCGGTAATTGATCGTGATCCAATGCCCATACATTTTCGCCACGCCATAAGGACTGCGCGGATAAAACGGCGTGGTCTCCTTTTGCGGAACTTCCAACACCTTGCCAAACATTTCACTCGAAGACGCCTGATAAAAACGGATCTTCGGGTCGACAAAACGAATAGCTTCCAGCAGGCGGGTAACGCCAATCGCAGTCACATCGCCTGTCAAAGCGGGTTGGCTCCATGAAGTCGGCACAAACGACTGCGCCGCGAGGTTATACACTTCGGTTGGCTTATGTTCTTCAAGCAGGGAAAGCAAAGACCCCTGATCCTGCAAATCACCCTGGACAACCGTAATATCATTCAAAATATGTTTGATGCGCTCGCTCGTTACTGTGCTCGAACGGCGCGCAACCCCAATGACACGATACCCCTTTTTCAATAGCAACTCAGCAAGATACGAACCATCCTGGCCTGTAATGCCAGTGATTAAAGCAGTGGACATATTAACTCCTTTTTTCAAAATTCAGTCGCTGAATTATACACTACATCAGATGCGTTGTTTTCGATCCAACCACCAGCCCCCGAAGAAGATCAAAGCCCATAACCCAAGAATGGCCGCCACCATTTGCGCGAACGGTAGTTGTCCGCCAAAATGATAATAACGGTTTGCATACCATTGTCCAAAGAACAAAAGGAAAACAACTTCCATCGCAATCACACGCGGCAGCCACGCGTTGCGCGTTTCACGCCACCAAACCCACACGTTCCCCGCCAAAACCGCCTGCCACAAAAACAGGATCGTGCGGTAGCGCGGATTGTCCCATTGATCGCCGCCTCCGCGCAGGGACGTGAACAGGATCCAGCCCCAGACTGCGAAACTCAACCAGATGAAAACCCTGCGTTTCTTTTCCGACCCTTGGCCTGTTGCCGCCGCGAAGGACAGAATCAACACTGGGAGCAGCGCATACCAGCCCAACGCCCGCAGACTGGCGATGATGCGCCACGTCAAAGTTGTCGGCTCAAAAAGCGCCGCGGGCAGAACTGGCTGAAAAACTCCGTAGACCATCACGAACGGCAGCCTTAGCCATTCGGGCATCTCATCAAAAAGTTTTTGCACCCAGCCTGAGCCTTCTTCGATCTTGAAAACATTCCACTTCAAGGATTCACGCATGAAATTATTGATAACAGCAATTGGCGTGTCGCCGCCCAAATTCCCCTGCCGATCCAACGCGGACGAAAGAATGAACAGACCGAGGACAAACACAACTAAAATGCCTGCCACCATTCCCCATGAGATGCGCCCGCGCTCACTGCCGAAATACATCCAGCCAGCAAAGATGACCAGAGTCGCCAGCGCAACCACTGGCGAGACGAACAACATTCCCACAATTCCAAGCGCCAGCCAGACAAGCCACATTCTGGAGTTGGACAGCAAGCTGTCCACACGTGCAGGAGCAAGCTCCTGCACTCCAGAGTTAACAAATCCCCACAACGCAAAGGCGCTGAATGCCATCAAATACGGCTCACGCATGGCGGAGCCGCCCAGCAAAATACTTTCAGGGTAAAGCGCGTAAATCCAACCCGAAGCGACGGCCACCTTATCCCCCCACTGTTGACCAACCGCCTTCCACAAAAATGGCAAACCCAACGCCGCCATGAACGCGGAGACCAGCACCAGCATCAGCGGACGGTGAGCATCGGGCGAAAGATAGCGATAAATAAATGCGCTGATCGTCAACAATCCGCCATATTGATCGTAGGCATAACTTTGATTGAAGTCACCGATAATGCTGTCCGAATTCGCCAAATCCCACGCCTGATTATCACGGCGATGCGCATCCGTGTAGACAAAGCCCGCCTTGTCGTCTGCATCATCAAAACCGTTGATGGGCAACACAAGGTACGTGGCAACTCCGCCAGCGAAACGCAAAGCGAACGCAAGGGCGACCATCCATGCAAGGGCCTTCCCGCCGCCCGCCCATTTTGTGGAAAGAGTGAGAAGTGAAAAAGCAAGAAGGAAGAGAAAAGAAAATCCCAACCAGCCGATTAGCCAACTGCCGGGTTGCAGGGACGATAAAACTGCTCCAAAACCGAGAGAAAGCGGCAGAATCCAGAGGAAATCACGTTGATTGAGGTTCTTCATATCCCCACTTTTACCACGAAGTGATAAAGAGCGTGGGACAAATTACAATAGTTTTTTGGCAATTGTGGTTTTGGGGATTGGGAATATAATTCCAACTATAGTTACTTATAAGACCCCATACAGGAATATTATACAGAAAGTTTCCGTCTAATATATAGTTGGAAGGCAGAGCAAAGAGCAAAGGCAAAACCGTCTTTGAATAACAAGTTTTGTTTTCAGCAAGTTGGAAAAAGCAAATTCGCTTTTTGAGTTTCATCATTTTTTTAGCTGTGGTTTTGGCAGGCTTTTCTTTTTCGTTCACTTCGGTTCTGGTTTTCAATTTATAGGTTTTCCAAATTCAATTTTGTCTTTTCAATTTTCGTTTTTATTATTGGTCAAAGTTTTGGTTAATTGTCGCTTTTGGTTAATCGGCTTTTCTTTTAGTCAAGTCACTTGGGTGTAACTCTGAAACTGTGAGAACAACTGTTCGGCTTATATAGCCAAAGGAAGCGCTAACCAAGATGCGTTTGTGTTGGCACATACAGCGGTTCCCGAAGTTTTTGTTGTTTTCAACTC
>Ga0335397_10001218_pt1 | contig 34955 bp, 35 predicted proteins | sample MAT04_FD_205740 | JGI IMG/M metagenome (GOLD analysis project Ga0335397, IMG submission 205740) | Freshwater microbial communities from Lake Fryxell liftoff mats and glacier meltwater in Antarctica - MAT-04 (spades assembly) (version 2) ... | reverse complement strand
GGGCGGCGGTGCGGAAGCCGTCGCCGACCTCCACGCCCTTGATCGCCTGGATGCCCATGAGCGCACCCGCGAGGCGCGCGTCGAGGCGCCGGTCCCAGTGCACGTACGAGCCCAGGCCGGGCGGCAGGCCGGTGACGACGACCTCGACGACCCCGCCCAGCGTGTCGCCGTCGCGGTGCGCGGCATCGACCTCGGCGACCATCGCGGCCGACCCCACGGGGTCGAACGCGCGCACCGGGTCGGCATCCAGCGCCGCGACGTCGTCGGCCGTGGGCAGCGGCGCGTCGTCGGCGACACCCGCGGCACCGATGGCGACGGTGTGCGACACCAGGCGGATGCCGTACGCCTGGTCGAGGAAGCGCGCGGCCACCTCACCGAGTGCCACCCGGGCCGCGGTCTCCCGGGCCGAGGCCCGCTCGAGCACCGGCCGGGCGTCGTCGAAGGCGTACTTCTGCATGCCGACGAGGTCGGCGTGACCGGGTCGCGGCCGGGTGAGCGGCCGGTTGCGCGCCAGCTCCCTCTCGGCATTGACGTCGTCGGCCGCGGCCAGCGCGGCGTCGTCGACGGGGTCGGGGCTCATCACGGTCTGCCACTTCGGCCACTCGGAGTTGCCCACCCGGATGGCGACCGGCGACCCCAGCGTCAGCCCGTGCCGCACCCCGCCGAGGAACTCGACCTGGTCCTGCTCGAACGACATCCGGGCGCCTCGACCGTGACCCAGCCGGCGGCGGGCGAGGGCCGCGCCGACGTCGGCCGTGGTCACCTCCACCCCCGCGGGCAGCCCGTCGATGGTCGCGACGAGCGCGGGCCCGTGCGACTCCCCAGCGGTCAACCAGCGCAGCATGGAACGAATCCTTCCACGCGGGCCTCAGCCGCCCGCCAGCCAGGTCAGGATCCGGGACGTGTAGGCGATGCCGACCCAGGCCCCCAGGCACATCGCCGGCCCGTAGGCGATCGGCGTGCGCAGACCCACCCGCCGCAGCGCGAGCAGCGCCACGGCGGCCAGCCCGCCGAGAACGAAGCCCGCCAGCAGTCCCATCAGGAACGAGCCGGCCCCCAACCATCCGAGCAGACCCCCGATGACCGGCGCGAGCCGCACGTCGCCTCCACCGACCCCACCTCCCGGCAGCACCGCAAGCAGGAGGTAGACCGCCCCCATCACCACCGCCCCGGCGATGGCACCCAGCCAGCGTCGGTCCAGGGTCGCGACCGAGGCCACCGCGAGCAGCCCGACCAGCCAGCAGGCCGTCGGCACCACCAGGCCCACCGGCAGCCGGTGCACGTCGAGGTCGATCCAGACCAGCGCCACCGTCAGCCACGCGAAGAGCAGGTAGGCCGGCAGCGCGGCCCAGCCGCCCAGATCGCCGATCGACCACGCCGCGAGCCCGGCGAGAGCCGCCGTCGCGAGCCCGGGCCACCAGGTGCGACCCGGCGCGTGGTCGGCCTCGTCCTCGTCGAGGCGGTAACCACCGGTCGCGAGCTCCCGCCCGGTGAGGTGCCCCACCACTGCCATGGCCGCCGCCGCGGCGATGATGACCCAGACCGGTGTCACGCCTGCCCCAACGCCGCGCGCCCCGCTGCGGCCATCGCCTCGAGCGGGGCGTCATGACCCGTGAACAGCCGGAACTGCTCCCCCGCCTGGTGCACGAGCAGGTCGAGGCCGGAGACCACGGTCATGCCCGCTTGCGTGGCGGCGCGTGCGAGGGGCGTCGGCCAGCCGGCGTACACGACGTCGAGGAGAAGGCCCGAGTGCGCCGACGGCACCGTGGCCGCGGCGACCTCACCCGCCGACCCCGGCAGGGTCGAGACGACCACGTCGTCGCGGGTGGTCACCCATGGGCCGAGCCCCGCCACGGAGCCGTTGCGGATGCCGGTGCCCAGGTCGAGCGCCCAGGCCAGCAGGTCGGCGGCTCGGCTGGTGTCGCGGGCACGCACGGTGAGCGTGGTGACTCCGAGCTCGGCCAGCGCCAGCACCGCGGAGCGGGCCGTCGCGCCGGCACCGAGCACCAGGGCACGACCCGGCGAACCGGGCAGGTGCGGCGCGAGCGCCCGGACGACTCCGACGACATCGGTGTTCGTGGCGTCCCACCCGCCGTCGGCACGGCGCACCAGCGTGTTGACCGCGCCCGCCCGGCGGCCGACGGCATCCACCGTGGTGGCGACCTCGGCCGCGACCTCCTTGAGCGGCATGGTCAGCGACAGCCCTCGCCAGCCGGCGCCCAGGCCGCCGACGAACGCCGCCAGCCCGGCGGCGTCGACCTCATGCGCGTCGTACTCCCAACCCAAGAGCCCTGCGGCGAGGTAGCCGGCGCGGTGCAGCGCGGGTGAGAGGGAGTGCGTGATGGGCGAGCCGAGGACGGCCGCCCTCACTGACCACAGTCCTTCGGTGTGGCCTTGCAGTAGGCCTTCAGCTCAGCGACGTTGGCGTCGTGCTCGGCCAGGGTCGTGCCGTACTTCGTCTCACCGGTGATCGGGTTGACCGCCACGAAGAAGAACCACGGGCCGTCGGCCGGGTTGACAACAGCGTCGATGGAGGCCACGCCCGGGTTGCTGATCGGGCCTGGCGGCAGGCCGGGGTGGAGACGGGTGTTGTAGGGGTTGCCCGCGTCGGCGAGCTCGGCCTCGGTCGGGAAGAGCAACCGGCGCTTGGCGCCGTACGACACCGCGGCGTCGCTCTCGATCAGCCCGTAGGCCGGGGGCCCGTCGGTCTCGATGCGGTTCAGGAAGACCCGGGCGATCTTGGGCCGGTCGACGTCGAGCTTGGCCTCGGCCTCGACGAGCGAGGCCAGGATGAGCACCTTCTGGCGATCCTGCGGGGCGACCCCGGCGTCGTCGAGCGCCTTGACGGTCAGGGCCACCATCGCTGTGAGCTGCTGCTGTGCGGTCGCCTTCTCACCGAACTCGTAGCTCGAGGGGAACAGCCACCCCTCGACCTTGCCGCCGGCCTCCTTGGGCAGGCCGATCCCGTCGATGTCCTTGGCCGCCGCGACGTACTGCTTGACCGGGATGCCGGTCTGCTTCGACAGCACCGCGTAGGTCTCGGTGGCCCAGAGCCCTTCGCGCACGGTGGTGCGGTTGACGTCGCGGTTCGCGGGGTCGGCCAGGGTGTCGAACGCCGCCTGGGCCGTCATCCCCTTGAACAGCAGGTACGTTCCCGGCTGGATCGCCGCGGCCCGCTTCGGGTCGCTCGTGGCGACCTCGAGGTAGGCAGTGCGCGACTTGACCACTCCTGCGGCGCGCAATGTGGTGGCGACGTCCTCGCCGGTCTGGCCGGGCTCGACGACGACCTCGACCTCGCCCTCACCGGGGCCCACGAAGTCGGCAGCCTCGGCGGTGGTGAACAGGCCGGACACCATGGGCGACAGCACGCTGTACGCGCCGTACCCGGCGCCACCGACGAGCACGATCGCGAGCAGGAGGACCAACCAGCGGCGGTTGCTCCGGTGCGGTGGGCGGTGCCGGAGGAGGTCGCCGCGACGGCGATGCGGCGAGGCCGGCGGTTCCCCGAAGATGGTCTCGGTGAAGTCGTGCTGCTTCGTCACGGACTCGCGTCCTTCGTCCGGGGCTTGCGCCGTCCAGGTCCGACCCGCTCCCCGGGGGAGGAGCCGGTGCTGCGCTCCGTGTCGAGGGCCGTCTGCAGGATGAGCACGGCGGCGGCCTGGTCGACCACGGCGCGCTGCCGCCTGCCGGCGACCCCGCTCTCACGGAGGGTGCGGTGTGCATCGACACTGGTGAGGCGCTCGTCGACGAGACACACCCAGACCGGCGCGATGCGCGCCGCCACCACGGCAGCATACCGGCGCGCCCGGGCCGCAGCGGGGCCTTCCCCCCCGGAGAGCGAACGCGGCAGCCCGACCACCACGCCGACTGCCGAGTGCTCCTCGACGAGCTGGGCGATCGCCTCGACGTCGGAGTCGCCCGGTGCCGGGGCCGCCTCGGACGTGCGGGCCACCGTTGCCACGGGCGTCGCGAGGATGCCGTCGGGGTCGCTGACGGCGACCCCGACCCGCACCGAGCCCACGTCGACACCGAGGCGGGCACCGCGTTCGCGCGGGTTCGGCATCAGCCGGCGAGCTCCCCGACGCGCCACTCGACGGCCGCGAGGGCGTCGCCGACCTTGGCCGCGTCCTGACCCCCACCCTGGGCGATGTCGTCCTTGCCGCCGCCGCCGCCACCGAGCGCCGCCGCCGCCACCCGCACCAGCTCACCCGCCCGGATGCCGCGCTCACGGGCCGGCTCGTTGGTCGCGACGACGACCACCGGCCGGCCCTTGGCCGCCCCGGTGATCGCGACGACGCTCGGGCGCTCGGTACCGAGCCGGTGGCGCAGGTCGAGCACCATGGTGCGCACGTCGTCCGCGCCCGCGTCCCCGGCGTCGTACCCGAGGTAGGTGACGCCGTTGACGTCGCGCGCCCGCTGGGTGAGGCTGCCGGCGGCCGCCTGTACCTGCTCGCGCCGCGCCCGCTCCAGCTCGCGCTCGGCCTCCTTGAGCCGGGTCACCATCGCGCCGACCCGATCGGCGAGCTCGTCGGGGCGGGCCCCGACCAGGCCGCTGAGCTCGGCGACGATCGCGCGCTCCCTGGCGAGGTGGCGCAGCGCGTCGATGCCGACGAACGCCTCCACGCGGCGCACGCCCGAGCCGATCGACGACTCGCCGGTGATGGTGAGGGCGCCGATCTGGCTCGAGTGCTGCACGTGGGTGCCACCGCACAGCTCGCGGCTCCACGGGCCGCCGATCTCGACGACGCGAACATCCTCGTCGTAGGTCTCGCCGAACAGCGCCAGCGCCCCGATCTCGCGGGCCTGCGGCAGCGGCATGAACGTCGCCGACACCGGGAGGTCCTTGCGCACCGCGAGGTTGGCGACCTCCTCGATCTCGCTGCGCGTGGCCGCGGAAAGACCCTGGCCCCAAGCGAAGTCGAGCCGCAGGTAGCCGGGCTTGTTGTACGAACCCGACTGCAGCGCGGATGGGCCGAGCACCGTGCGCAGGGCAGCGTGCATGACGTGCGTGCCGGAGTGGGCCTGGCACGCCGACAGCCGCCACTCGGGGTCGACCTCCGCCTGAACGCTCGCGCCGGTGCGCACCGGACCGGTGACGACCTCGACGGTGTGGGCTAGCAGCCCCTTGACGGGTCGCTGCACGTCGACGACGCGCAGGTGCACGCCGTCGGCGGTGATCACGCCCTCGTCGGCGACCTGACCGCCGGACTCGGCGTAGAACGGGGTGCGGTTGAGCACCACCTGGCCGCGCTGGCCCGGCTCGATCTCTGCGACGGGCGCGCCGTCGACGACCAGACCGATCACGGTCGCCTCGCTGGTGAGCTCCTGGTAGGCCAGGAACTCGGTCGCGCCGTTGGCTCGAAGGTCACGCCACACCTCGGTGTTGGCGTGGCCCGACTTCTTCGACTTCGCATCGGCCTTGGCGCGCTGGCGCTGCTCGCGCATCAGGTGCGCGAAGCCCTCGCGGTCGACCTCGAGCCCCTGCTCGGCCGCCATCTCCAGGGTGAGGTCGATGGGGAACCCGTAGGTGTCGTGCAGCTGGAAGGCATCCTCGGCAGGGAGTGTTCGGCCTTGCTCAGTGAGGTCGCCCTGGTCATCGCGCACCTCACCCGCGGCAGTGATCGTCCTACGTCCGTGCAGGACAGCACCCGCCTTCAGCTCGAAGATCGTCGTTCCCGCGGCCAGCGTGCGCCGGAACGCCTCCTCCTCCGCGTAGGCGATCTGGCCGATCCGGTCGAAGCCGGCCTCCAGCTCGGGGTAGGACTGCTTCATCCGCTCCAGCGAGATCGGCAGCAGCTCGGGCAGGCACGGGTCCTCGTAGCCGAGCAGGCGCATCGAGCGCACCGAGCGGCGCAGCATCCGGCGCAGCACGTAGCCGCGGCCCTCGTTGCCCGGGGTGACGCCGTCGCCGATGAGCATGAGCGAGGAGCGCACGTGGTCGGCGACGACGCGCAGCCGCACGTCGTCGGGGTGGCTGGAGCCGGCCGAGTGGCCCGAGTGCTCGCCGTAGCTCTTGCCGGCCATCTCGGCCGCGCGGGCGATCACCGGGTAGACCTCGTCGATCTCGTAGAGGTTGTCGACACCCTGCAGCAGGGTCGCCATCCGCTCCAGGCCCATGCCGGTGTCGATGTTGCGCTTGGGCAGCGGGCCGGAGATGTCGAAGTCGTCCTTCGCGCGGACCGCCGAGAGCTCCTCCTGCATGAACACCAGGTTCCAGAACTCGAGGTAGCGGTCCTCGTCGACGGCGGGGCCGCCCTCGGGGCCGTACTCCGGACCGCGGTCGAGGTAGATCTCGCTGCAGGGGCCGCCCGGGCCGGGCACGCCCATGTGCCAGTAGTTGTCGAGCTTGCCGCGGCGGGTGATCCGCGCCTCGGGCACGCCGATCGTGTCGCGCCAGATCGCGAAGGCCTCGTCGTCGTCCTCGTAGACGGTCGGCCAGATCAGGTCGGCGTCCAGGCCGTAGCCGCCCTGCGACTGAGGCGTCGTCACGAGCTCCCAGGCCAGGGAGATGGCGCCCTCCTTGAAGTAGTCGCCGAACGAGAAGTTGCCGTTCATCTGGAAGAACGTGCCGTGCCGCGAGGTCTTGCCGACCTCCTCGATGTCACCGGTGCGCACGCACTTCTGCACACTGGTCGCCCGGTCCCACGTCGCGGTCTCCTGACCGAGGAAGTAGGGCTTGAAGGGCACCATGCCGGCGTTGACGAACAACAGGTTCGGGTCGTCGTGGATCAGCGGCGCGGAGGGCACGACGGTGTGGCCGTTCTTCTCGAAGAACGCCAGCCAGCGACGCCGGATCTCAGCGGTTTCCATGGGGAATCAGTCCTCGGGTGTTCGGTCTGCCACCGGGCACGGGCACGCGACATCGTATGCCGGTCCGCGCCGGGGTCGGTCGGGTCAGGACGGGTGGGGGTGCGGAGTCGGGGCGCGACCGCCCTACGGAGCTCGCTCACCCGTGGGGTCGAGCAGCAGCGCCCGCGCCTCCTCGGGCGTCAGGGAGCGACCCGGGTCATCGGCACCGAGGGCGGATGCCGGGGTGGCCGCGGCGCGGTCGCGACCGCGGTCCCAGCCGGCCTCCACGGCGAGGTCCGGCGTCTCGGCCGACGCGGCGTGCCGGGGCGCCCGGCTGGTGGCGTCTGTCTCGACGGCCACCTCGACGGCTTTGCGCAGCTCGGCCTCGCGGCGGGCCGAGGCCTCCTGGTAGGTCGCGACGAAGCGCTGGGTGACGGGCAGGCGCCACAGCGCGTAGCCCACACCGACCGCCGCGGTGGCCAGCAGCACGGTGCGGCCCCTCACGAGGGGTCCTTCCCGCCCAGTCCGCGCACCGCGGTGCGCACGCCGTAGCTGAACGCGGCCACCTTGATCAGCGGGGTGCCGATCGTGGCCGCGGTCAGCGACGTCAGCGCAGACGCGTTGGTCGTCATCGTCGTCACCGAGCTCGTGATCGAGTCGACCCGGGTCAGCTGGTCGTTGGTGAGGCTGACGGTGTCGGTGAGGCCCTTCAGGGTCGGCTGCACGTTGTCGCTCGTCGTGCGCAGGCTCACGGTGCTCTCGTCGAGGATCTTCCCGGCTCTGCCGAGCAGCCCGCCGAGGCGCACCACGAGGTACAGGAACGCGAGCGCGGCGATGAGCCCCGCGATGCCTCCGAGCGTGACCGTCATGCGGGCGAGCCTAGCGTCCGGGGGTCGACACTTCCCCCGGGTTGCCCGCCACTGCGGCTCAGCCGCGGCCGAGCCGCCCCTTGAGCCAGGTCCAGCGCTCCTGGAGGCGGGCCTCGAAGCCGCGGTCGGTGGGTCGGTAGTAGTCGGTGGCCCCGGCGAGGTCGTCGGGCAGGTACTGCTGGACGGCCACGGCATCCGGCTCGTCGTGGGCGTAGACATAGCCCTTGCCGTGCCCGAGGCGGGCGGCCCCGGCGTAGCCGCTGCCCCGCAGGTGGGCCGGCACCGGGCCGCCCTTGCCGGCCCGCACGTCGGCGACCGCCTCGTTGATGCCGGTGTACGCGGCGTTCGACTTCGGTGCGAGCGCGTTGTGCACGACGGCCTGGGCCAGGATGATCCGGGCCTCGGGCATCCCGATCTGCGCGACGGCATGCATCGCCGCCACAGCCGTCTGCAGCGCGGTCGGGTCGGCGAGGCCGACGTCCTCGGATGCCGCGATGACCACCCGCCGCGCGAGAAACCGGGGGTCCTCCCCCGCCTCGAGCATCCGCGCGAGGTAGTGCAGCGCGGCGTCGACGTCCGAGCCGCGCATCGACTTGATCAGCGCCGAGGCCACGTCGTAGTGCTGGTCGCCGGTGCGGTCGTAGCGCACCGCGGCGTGCGCGACGGCCTGCTCGGTCTGCGCGAGGGTGATCGGCACGGCATCCGGGCGGTCGGCGCCGGGGGCGACCGCGTCGTCGGCGACACCGGCGGCGGCCTCGAGGAAGGTGAGCGCCCGGCGCGCGTCGCCACCGGCCAGCCGCACCAGGTGGTCGCGGGCGTCGTCGTCGAGCACGTACGCGCCGTCGAGGCCCCGCGGGTCGGTCGCCGCCGCCGCGAGCACGTCGGCGACGTCGTCGTCGGTGAGCGGCACCAGGGTGACGAGCATCGAGCGGGACAGGAGCGGGGCGATGACCGAGAACGAGGGGTTCTCGGTGGTCGCGGCGACGAGCACGACCTGGCGGTTCTCTACCCCGGGCAGCAGGGCGTCCTGCTGGGCCTTGGTGAACCGGTGGATCTCGTCGAGGAACAGCACGGTCTGCCGGCCGTACATGTCGCGGGCGCGGTTGGCGTGCTCCATGACGGCGCGCACGTCCTTGACCCCGGCCGTGACCGCCGAGAGCTCGACGAACTCGCGGTCGGCAGCGGTGGCCACGAGGTGGGCCAGGGTCGTCTTGCCGGTGCCGGGAGGGCCCCAGAGGATGGCCGAGATCGGGCCGGCCGCTCCCCCGCTGCCCTCGATGAGCCGGCGCAACGGGCTGCCCGGGCGCAGCACGTCGCCCTGGCCGCGCACCTCGTCGATGCTCCGCGGCCGCATCCGCACGGCGAGCGGGGGCATCGAGGCTCCGCCGCCGACCGCCCCGTCAGCACCGGCGGCGGCCGCTCCGAACAGGTCGGTGTCGTCGAGGCTCACGGTCGCGAGGCTATCCCGCTCACGCGTGACGACCCGACACCGAACGTGGGTGAAGACCAGCGCCTGGACGTCGGTCTTCACCCACATCCGGCACCGGTCGGCGGTCGGCGGTCGTGGGACGCTTTCCGCATGACCGAGCACGACCCCCGCCACGGTGTCGTCCTGCGCCGCTGGGGCTCGTTCGTGGCCCGGCGGGAGATGGGCGTTGCGCTGGTGCCCGCGACCGTCATCGACGCGACCCTGGTGCGGATGCTGCTCGTGCCCGCCACGACGTCGGTCCTCGGGTCGCTGGACTGGTGGGCACCCGGGCACCCGCGCCGGCTGCACGCTCGGTGGGGCACCACCGGGTGAGCACCGTACGGGTCCTGCGGACCGCCGCCGAGCTCGTCGACGCCACGGGGCACCACCCGGTGGCCGCCCTCGACGTCGGCGCCGGCTTCATCCCCCCCGCGTACGCCGTGGGGTCGCTCGCCGACGGAGCTGCCGCCTTCTCCCGCCGCTCCGACCACGGCGTGTCGGGATCGGCGGCCCTGGGCACGGCATCCGGTCTGGCGACCCTGCTCGACGACCCCACCGTGCGTACCTGGCTCACCGGCGGCGGCAAGCGGCACCTCAGCGTGCCGCGCGGGCTGATGCCGGTCGTCGCCGCCCGGCTCGACCTGGGCGACCGCGGCGGGGAGTGGGACTGGCTGTGGACGCGCGAGGTCCCCCCGGTGCTGCCGGGCGAGGAGCACGTGGTGCGGCTCGACCCCTGCGCTCGCGACGAGGCCGAGGCGTTCCTCGCCGCGCACAGCCCGCGCACCCACGGCCAGCCCTTCGCGCGCCCGGCGCAGCGCTGGGTCGCCGTGCGCGACCCGCGGACCGCCGGGTTGGTCGCCGTGGGCAGCAGCGAGCCGAGCGCCGCGGGCACGCCCACCCTGGCCGGCATCGCGACGGCCGCCGCCCGGCGCGGCGAGGGGTGGGGGGCTGCGGTCACCGCCCACCTCACCCGGCGGGCGGTCGACGAGGCAGGCGCGTGCGCGCTGGGCATGTTCGCCGACAACGACGTCGCCCGGCGGCTCTACCACCGCCTGGGCTACACGACCGGGATGGAGTGGACCAGCCGCTGGTTCGGCGGCTGACCTGTGCCTAGGGTGGGGAACGCCCCCCTCCAGCTGCGAAAGGCGAGCCATGTCCACGATCAGCAACGGTCCGGTCGACCTCCACGTCGAGGACAGCGGCGGCCCGGGCCGCCCCGTGGTCCTGGTCCACGGCTGGCCGCTCAGCGGGGCGTCCTGGTCGGCCCAGGTTCCGGCCCTCACGGCTGCCGGGTTCCGGGTCGTCACGTACGACCGGCGTGGCTTCGGTGCGAGCGACAAGCCCGGCGCCGGCTCGACCTACGACTACGACACGCTCACCAGCGACCTCGAGGCCGTCCTGACGGGCCTCGACCTGCGCGACGCCACCCTCGTCGGCTTCTCGATGGGTGGCGGTGAGGTCGCGCGCTACCTCGGCACCTCGGGCGGCGGGCGGGTGCACAGCGCCGTCTTCGCGGCCGCCATCCCGCCCTGCCTCCAGCTCGACGACGACCACCCCGACGGCGCCCTCGACGACGACACGGTGCGCGCCATGCAGTCGGGGCTGGAGGCCGACCCGCCCGGCTTCCTCGACGGCTTCACCCGCACCTTCTTCAGCGCCGACGGGCAGCTGGAGGTGACCGAGGCGCAGCAGCAGGAGGCCCTCGGTCTCGCCCTGCAGGCCGACGTGCACGCCGCCCGCGAGTGCATCCGCTCCTGGACCACCGACTTCACGGACGACCTCGCCACGATCACCGTGCCGACGCTGGTCATCCACGGCGACTCCGACGGCATCGTGCCCATCGAGAAATCGGGCCGGCGCACCCACGAGCAGGTGGCGGGCAGCGAGCTGCACGTCGTCGAGGGCGGGCCGCACGGCATCAACGCCTCGCACGCGCAGGAGTTCAACCGCGAGCTGCTGGCGTTCCTCCAGCGCTGACCGCGCCCTCGTCCCACCTTTCTCGCCCGATGCGGGGACCTTCACGTTCGCAGCACAACTGTTGTGGTGCGAAGGTCAATCTTCCCGCATCGGGCGAGAAAGATGTTGCGCGCCAGTCGGTCAGGCGGTGTCGTACGTCGGCTCGGATGCCGGGGGCCGGCTGTCGATGCCGGCCTCCTTGCGCTGCTCGGGCGTGATGGGGGCCGGAGCGTCGGTCAGCGGGTCGTAGCCGCCACCGGACTTCGGGAAGGCGATGACGTCGCGGATCGACTCGAAGCCACCGAGCAGCATGACGATGCGGTCCCAGCCGAAGGCGATGCCGCCGTGCGGCGGCGCCCCGAAGGCGAAGGCGTCCAGGAGGAAGCCGAACTTCTCCTGGGCCTCCTCGTGGCCCAGGCCCATGACCTTGAACACGCGCTCCTGCACGTCGCGGCGGTGGATACGGATCGACCCGCCACCGATCTCGTTGCCGTTGCAGACCATGTCGTAGGCGTAGGCGAGCGCCGGCCCAGGGTCGGTGTCGAAGGTGTCGAGGAAATCGGCCTTGGGTGAGGTGAAGGCGTGGTGCACGGCCGTCCAGGCACCCGCGCCCACAGCCACGTCACCGGCCGCGACGGCATCCGCAGTGGGCTCGAACAACGGAGCGTCGACCACCCACAGCAAGCTCCACGCCGACTCGTCGATCAACTCGCACCGCCGCCCGATCTCGAGGCGCGCGGCCCCGAGCAGGGCCCGTGAGGCCTTGGTGGTGCCGGCGGCGAAGAAGACGCAGTCGCCCGGCTGGGCGCCGACCTGAGCGGCGAGGCCGGCGACCTCGGCCTCCGAGAGGTTCTTGGCGACCGGTCCGGTGAGCGTGCCGTCCTCCTGCACGAGCACGTACGCGAGTCCCCGGGCACCGCGCTGCTTGGCCCACTCCTGCCAGGCGTCGAGCTTCTTGCGCGGCTGGCTCGCGCCCCCGGGCATGACGACCGCGCCGACGTACTCGTTCTTGAACACGACGAACTCGGTGTGGGCGAAGTAGTCGGTGCAGTCGACGAGCTCGACGCCGAAGCGCAGGTCCGGCTTGTCGGTGCCGTAGAGCCTCATCGCCTCGGCGTACGTCATCTGCCGGAAGGGGGTCTGCAGGTCGACGCCGATCAGCTGCCAGATCTCGCGCACGACGGCCTCTGCGAGCTCGAGCACGTCGGCCTGCTCGACGAAGCTCATCTCGATGTCGAGCTGGGTGAACTCGGGCTGCCGGTCGGCGCGGAAGTCCTCGTCGCGGTAGCACCGCGCGATCTGGTAGTAGCGCTCCATGCCGGCCACCATCAGCAGCTGCTTGAACAGCTGGGGGCTCTGCGGCAGCGCGTACCAGGAGCCCGGCGCGAGACGCGCGGGCACCAGGAAGTCGCGGGCGCCCTCGGGGGTCGAGCGAGTCAGTGTGGGGGTCTCGATCTCGACGAAGTCGCGCTGCTCGAGCACCCGCCGGGCCGCGGCGGACACCTTGGAACGCAGCCGGAGGGCGTGCCCGGCCGAGTGCACACCCGGGCGGCGCAGGTCGAGGTAGCGGTGCTTGAGGCGGGCCTCCTCGCCGACGGTGACCCGCTCGTCGACCTGGAAGGGCAGCGCAGCGGAGGGGTTGAGCACCTCGATGAGGCTCGCCACGACCTCGACGTCACCGGTGGACAGGTCGGGGTTGACGTTGCGCTCGTCACGGGCCGTGACCTCGCCGACCACCTTGACGACGTACTCGCTGCGCAGGTCGTGGGCCGCGCCCGTGAGCACCTCGTCGCGCGCGACGACCTGCACGACGCCGCTGGCGTCGCGCAGGTCGATGAAGGCCACGCCCCCGTGGTCACGCCGCTTCGCCACCCACCCGGTGAGGGTGACGGGCTGGCCGGTCTGGGCGGCACGCAGGGTGCCGGCCTCGTGGGTGCGGAGCACAGGTGGTCCTTGCTGTCGGGGTCGCCACGGGTTCGACGGTGGCGTGGTTCGGGTGCCGGGGGGCCCGCCGCTCGCTCTCGGCCGCCGGTCCTGGCGCCGACCCAGTCTACGGAGTCGGCGGCATGGCCCGAACGGTGGAGGGGGCCGGGTTCAGGCGAAAGAACGCTGGCGGACGGTACCGCCGAGCGTCAGGGCCAGGAGGGCGGAAGAACCCACGGCCGCCGCCAGGATGCCGGGCACCGGCCAGGACGGGAGACCGGCCACCGCGACCCCGAAGAACGGCACCATGGCCACGGCGACCCCCAGGGTGCGGCCCAGGCTCGATGCGGTGATCCGGCGCAGCAGGGTGCCCACGCTCAGCGTGATCCCGAACGTCACGACGGCGAGCGCGAACAGCACGATCAGGTCGGTGGCGCGCACCCCTCGCCAGACCAGCACGGCCGCACCGGGGAGGAGGGAGACCAGGTGGAACAGCGCACCGGCCCCCGCGACGCCGAGCCGGATGTCGGCGGGGCGCATCCCCATCTGGGTGAGCCGGCTGATCGGCCCGAGGGCGCCGGGGACCCCCAGCAGGGGCAGGGCGCTGAAGCCGGCGGCCACGAGGAGCGCCGTGTAGCCGTGGATGAAGCGGTCCTGCACGAGCAGGACCGAGGCGAAGAAGCACACCACCGCTCCGAGCACCGCGGCCACCCCGATCTCGCTGACCAGGCTCGAGCGCCGCCAGACGACCCGGACCAGCCCGGTCCACACCCGTGGGCCTGCGGGGAGCCATCCGTCGAGAGGCGCCCGCCGCCGACGCAGCCGAGTTCGTGGCTGCTGACGCGCGCGCACCCGGCGCAAGGCCCCCAGTGCCGCCACCGAGGCCGCGAGCAGGCCGACGCCGAGGGCCGACGCCGCCGCCGAGTAGTCCTCTTCATTCGTGAGCACCCAGACCAGCGGGTTGAGTCGCGCCCACCCAAAGGCGACGTCCCCCTGCGACATCAGCCACAGCGCGTGCCCGAGGAGGGCGGCGAGTGACGCGGCGACGAGGGCGACAACGGCGAGGTCGCGCCGAGGGCGCAGCACGACCATCGGCACGGTCCAGACCACGGCAAGCGTCGCGGGCAGGGCGAAGCCGAGGGCGAAGGAGCCCACCAGCGTCGTCGGCGCGATCCGCGTGGTGAACGCGAGGACGAGAATCGACGGCAGCGCGACGTACAGCCCGAGCGCTGTCGGAACCATGGCGGGCACTGCCGCCAGAGCGGACAGGGCGCGCGGCCCGAGGGGCAGCACCGCGAGCCTCTCGCGTTCCACGCTCGTGCTGCGAGACCACACGTGTGTTCCGATCAGCGCTGTCATCCCGAGGGCGACACCCGAAGCCGTGAACAGGGCGGCGAGCAGACCCGGCCCGAAACCGCTGCCGAGCTGCCGGCCGGTGTCGAGGGCCCGCCAGGCGAGCACCACCGTGACGACGGAGAGCACCGACCCCGCGAGCGTCGCCGAGGTGCGGATCGACACCCGATCGCCGAGGGCCTCACGGGCCAGCCGTCGCAGCAGCTCACGCGCCTCGGCCACCGCCACCTTGGCCACGACTGCCGGTGTGCTCACGCGAAGTACCCCGCCACGAACGCCTCGCACTCGTCCCCGCTCGCGAACCGGGCGTCGCTGCGGCCGACGACCTCCCCCTCGCGCAGCACCACGATCGAGTCGGCGACCCGTGCCACCGAGTCGAGATCGTGGTTCGACATGAGCACCACCGCTCCCCGGTCGCGAGCCTCGCCCAGCACCAGCCGCACCTCGTGGCTGCTCACGAAGTCCAGACCGTTCTGGGGCTCGTCGACGAGCAGCACCTCTGGGTCGGTCATCAGCCCGGTGATCAGCTGCGCCTTGCGCCGCATGCCCAAACTGAACTCCCCCATCCGCACCTCGCCCGGGTCGAGGGACAGCCGCTCGGCGAGGTCGTAGGCCCGGGTGAGCAGCTCCACGCGGTCGTCACCGAAGGAGCGGTGCCGGATGTCGGAGTAGAAGGACCAGAACTCGTGCACCGAGAGCTCGGGGAAGAGCATCTCGTCGCCGTCGGGCACGTAGGAGCACATCCGCAGGGCCGACCGCGAGCGCGCCATGAGGTCACTGCGCCCGACCATCACGCGACCCCGAGCGCTCGGCACGAGGCCGTTCATCGCCCGCAGGAGGGTGGTCTTGCCACTTCCGTTGGGCCCGAGCACCGCGACGATCCCCTCGTCGGCCTGGATGTCGACCGGGCCCAGGGTGAACTCCGCGAAGTCCACGCCCAGGCCGGTCACGGCCACGCTCGTCATGTCCCGGCCTCAGCGGCGCGCCGCTGCTTCCGCAGGCGACCCAGTGACGACATGATGACCGTCCCGTCGGCCGCAGGAGGAACCAGGCAGGCCACCTGGAAGCTCGTCGCGATGAGCAGCCCGATCAAGGCCGCGCGCGACATCGTGCTGGGCTCGGCCCGGTCGACGGACAGCAGTACGAACAGCAGCGCCGCACCCAGGAGCGCCCCGAGGAGGGGGCCGGAGACGGCGACCGCGAGGTCGCGACCCGGGGAGAGCCGCATCCGGTGCAGGCCGACCCGCATCCCCTGGCGGTACACGGCTCGAGGTGGGGACCCCAAGGATGTGCTCACGAGGGCGTGAGTGGCCTCGTGAGCCACCCCGAGCACGACGAGCCCGCCGACCACGCCGAGCGAGAACCCGACGACGAAGGCGGCGCCCACGTCGGACCAGAGGCCGGAGATGAGGCTCAGTGGCACGAGGCACACGAGCACGGTCAGCACTGCGAGCTGCGCCTGGGCGGCCGCCGAGTCCGCCAGGAGGCGCAGCCCCGAGTAGGGCCGGTACCGCCGCTGGACCGAGGGGAGGAACATCGCGCCCCGGACGGGGACCAGGAAGAGGTCCCTCAGGAACCGGGCCCGTCCCCTCACGCGGTTCCGGTGCATCTGGTGGTAGGAGAGGATCCCGGCCTCCTGGCCGCGCTGCACGAACGTCGCCACGTCGACGAGGGCTCGCTCACGGGACACCCCGTACCTCGCGACGAGGGCGTCGGCCAGGTCCGACACGCGGACTCGTTCCGACGCGACGACGAGTGCGAAGAGCGCGCCAGCGCTCGAGTTCAGCCCCGGCGGCAGATCGCCTGCGCGCAGGGCGGGCGAGGCGGAGACCGCGTCGTCGGAGGAGTACCCCGTGTGGTTGATGTCGTCGACGACCTCGGCCCGCGCATCTTCCCTCGGGGTCAGTCCCACTGTTCAGCAACCCTCGCGCGAGTGAAATGCTCCGACGTCGGAAACGAACTCGGAAATGCTCGCCGGGCTACACGCCTTGTAGATGAAGAAAGAATAGGGAGCGCCGACGACCAGCATGGCGAAAACCAAGAGGCTGATGCTCGTCATCGTCAGGGTCTTTGTCTTCGTCATTCCTGGTCATTCCTTTCGTTGGAGCTGAATCGGATACCGCGGCCCCCGGCGCGGGAACACCCGCGCCGGGGGGTTTGCACGTCGGTCAGCAGCCCACGAAAGGGAGCATCCACTTGGCGACGGTCCTGTAGGTGTCCCAGTACGACCGGCAGCGTGACCAGCCGCACGCGGTGCACACGAAGGTGACGAACGCGATCGACACCCCGAGCACAGCCGCAACGGCCGCGATGACGGCCGGCACGGCTTCCACGCCGTCGAGGTCTTCGACGGTGAACGCCGGAGCCTCGTAGGCCAAGAGAGCAGTCTCCATTGACTTCCCCTTCATTTCCGTCCGACCCCCGTTGGGCCGGAACCCCACCCGAGGGCCTGTCGATGCCGGATTCACTACGCTCGGCCCGACGCCTTGCGCAGTGTCGGACTAAGTCTGCGCAGTGTCGGACCACGTGCTTTTCGGCCCCCCGTTGCGGAGAACCTAGCGGCCCATACCGGGGTCCGCAACTCGAAGACGGGAGGACTTCTGGTCACTGTTTCGCCTTCTCGATCGGGGAGTGTTCGCAGGCCCGAAAAGATACTCGCGCGGCCTTCGCGAGAACAGTCCGCAGGCAGTGTAGGGTGCGCCGGATGACGTCGCACGAGGCCCCCGTCGCCCCCCCGCCCGCCGCGCCTACGGCTCCCGCCGCGGGCCAGGACCGCGGGCAGAGGGTGCGGGTGCGCTTGCTGGCCGTGGGGGTCGTCCTGGTCGTCGTGGCCGCCGGTGCCGGGATCGCTCGGACCCGGCAGGTCGCGGCCGAGGAGAGCCTCGTCACCGCCACCGGCGGTCGACCGGCCCGGCACGTGAACACTCCCGTCGTCTACGACAGCAACCCGCCGAGCCGCGGCGACCACCACGGCGTCTGGTGGGACTGCGGGTCCTACGACCGCCCCATTCCGCCCGAGCACGCGGTGCACTCGCTCGAGCACGGAGCCGTGTGGCTCACCTACCGGGCTGACGTCCCGGCACCGACCCGCACCGCCCTGGAGCGGCTGGCCGACCGCACCTACCTGCTCCTGTCGCCCCTCCCCGACCAGCGGTGGCCCGTCGTCGCGACCGCGTGGGGGGTGCAGCTGCGGCAGGAGCGCTTCGACTCGGCTGCGGTCGAGCAGTTCATCGTGGATCACCGCATGGGTCCCCAGGCTCCCGAGCCGGGAGCATCCTGCACGAACGGCACCACGAAGGACCTCGTCCGGCGCCCGGAGCCGAGCCCGGTGCGGTGAGCTGGGTGCAGGAGCCCGTGTCAGCGGGTACGTGCCGGGAGTAGGCATAGCTCGTTGCCCGAAGGGTCGGTCACGACCCGCCACGGCAGCTCTCCCCACCCGGGGTCGAGCTCGCGGCCGCCCAGCTCGACGACACGGGCCACGACGGCATCCTCGTCGTCACCCTGCTCGAGCCGGATGTCGAGATGCAGGCGGTTCTTGGTGTCCGCGGCCTTCGGGCGAGGCTCGGGGCACAGCTCGAGCAGCACCCCGCGCCCCGACGGGTGGCGCAGCGCCGCCGGCATCGCGCTCGAGACGTACTGCCACCCGGACAGCTCGGCCCAGAACGCCGCGTCGCGGGCCGGGTCGGAGCTGTCCAGGGGCAGGGCCGCGATCGGCCCGGGCGGCGTGTACTCGGGCCGGTCCTCCATCACGCAGAACGGGTTTCCCTCGGGGTCGGCGAGCACGACCCACGGCACGTCGCGCTGGCCGATGTCGAGGCGGCGCGCCCCGAGCTCGAGCGCCCGGTCGACCACCTCCTGCTGCCGGGCGCCCCCGCGAACGTCGAGGTGCAGCCGCGGGTCCGGGGCTCCCGGCTCGTCGACCCGCTGGAAGCTCAGGTCGAGGACGGGGCCGTCGGGCACCGCGAGCCGGGTCTCGAACAGGTCGGGCTCCTCGGGCAGCGTGCGGCCGCCGAGCATTACCTCGTAGAAGCGACCCAGCGCCAGGGGGTCACGGGCGTCGATGACCAGGTTCTCGAGGTACATGCCTCGTTCGTATCACGTGCGAGCACCTCCCTCCCGCTGTCGCGCCCGCAACGCTCATCCGGTGCCGGCAGCCAGCTCCCAGATGGTGAGCACCACGGCGACGGCGAAGAGGGCGGCCAGGGTCGGTTCCCCCGGCAGGTCGGCCCCGACGTCACCGCGCCAGGCGCTGGAAGCCACGACGGACCCCACCCGCATCCCCTGCACCTGAAGCTCGTGGCTCAGGCGCCAGGGCGACCGTGAGAACGTCGCGAACGGCCTACCGTCGACGGGAATCGCGTCGTCGCCCGCCACGCGCTCGTGCGGTGGACCAGAATCATGGGCCCCACCACAGTGACGACGAACCCCGAGCGGGCTACTCGGCCTCGACGTAGACCCAACGCCCAGCGCGTCGAGCGAACCGGCTGCGCTCGTGCAGCTCACCTCGGCGCGCCGGCCCGTCGTCGGCACTGACCCAGCGGGCCCGGAACTCCACGACGCCCTCGGCGTCGTCCGCCCCCCCGGCGACGACGTCGAGCACCTCAAGGCCCTCCCACCGCACCCGCGGGTCGGGGTCCGCGTCATCGGTGCGGGTACGCGGGTGCCAGGTGCGGAACAGGTGGTCGCCGTCGCCGAGCACGTAGGCCGTGTAGCGCGAGCGCATCAGGGCCTCGGCGCTGTCGGCCAGCAGCTCGCCCGACACCACCGGGCCGCAGCAGTCGGCGAGCGTGGTTCCGGACGGCACACCCCCACAAGGGCAGGCCGCCGATGACGAGGCGGATGCCGTTGCCCCCGAACCGAACCCGCTCACCGGGCGCTGCCGTCAGAGTCGTGGCCCCGGCGCCCAGGAGAGCGCGTGGGCCACGGCTCATCGACGGATCGCAGTCCCGCCCAGCCGCGGTCCCGCAGCCGCACCGCCGCGAGCACCGCGATCATCAGCGTGCCGTTGTGCACGTGCCCGGAGAGGATCGCCTCGACCACCTCGTCGAGCGGCACACGGCGCACCGGCATCCCGAGCTCCTCGGCGTCGCGGTCGTGGCGGGCGTCGTCGGGCACGTCGCGCAGGTCACGCGCAAGGAAGACGCGCAGCGCCTCGCTCGACCCGCCGGGGCTGGCGTAGTGGTCGAGCAGCAGGTGCCACTCCCCCGCCTCGAGATCGGCCTCCTCGTGCAGCTCGCGGGCCGCCGTGACGTGGGCCGGCTCGCCGTCGACGTCGAGCAGACCGGCCGGCAGCTCCCACTCGAAGGCTCCGACGGGGTGACGGTACTGCTGCACCAGCACCACGCGCTCCTGCTCGTCGAGCGCCAGCACCGCGACGGCGCCGGTGTGGTCGACGAAGTCGCGGGTGACCACACCCCCGGCCCCGAGGTCGACCTCCTCGGTCACGACGTCCCAGACGCGCCCCTGCAGGGACCGCACGACCGAGAGCACCGGCAGCGGGTCGAGCCGGTCGCGCAGCGGGTCGAGCCGATCGCGCAGTGGGTCAGGCATTCGCCTCGGCCGGCTCGTGGTGGCGGGGTCGCTCGACCTCGACCAGTCGCGAGGCCCGTTGCGCCTCGATGGCGGCGCCGACCAGGCCGGCGAACAGCGGGTGTGCCCGGGTGGGGCGCGACTTGAACTCGGGGTGCGCCTGGGTCGCCACGTAGTAGGGGTGCACGTCGAGCGGCAGCTCGACGAACTCGACGAGGCCGAGGTCGGGGTGCGTGCCGCTGACGACGAGGCCGGCCTCCTCGAGCGCCTCCCGGTAGGACTCGTTGACCTCGTAGCGGTGCCGGTGCCGCTCGTCGGCCGTCGTGGCGCCGTAGGCGGTGGCGACGATCGAGCCGGGGGCGAGCTTGGCCGTCTGGCTGCCCAGGCGCATCGTGCCCCCGAGGTCACCGGCGCCGTCGACGAACGCCTTCTGCTCCTCCATGGTCGCGATGACCGGAGCCGGCGTCTGCGGGTCGAACTCGGTCGAGCTGGCGCCCTCGATGCCCCCGACGGTGCGGGCGTACTCGATGACCATGCACTGCAGGCCCAGGCAGATGCCCAGGGTGGGGACGAGGTGGGTACGGGCCCAGTGCAGCGCACCGACCTTGCCCTCGATGCCACGCACGCCGAAGCCCCCCGGCACGAGCACGGCGTCGACCCCGCCGAGCGCCTTCTGGGCGCCGGCCTCGGTCTCGCACGAGTCGGAGGGCACCCAACGGATGCGCACCCTGGCGTCGTGGTGGAAACCCCCCGCGCGCAGCGCCTCGGTCACCGACAGGTACGCGTCGGGCAGGTCGATGTACTTGCCGACGAGCGCGACCTCGACCTCGTGCTCGGGCTCGTGCACACGCTCCAGCAGCAGGTCCCAGTCGGTCCAGTCGACGTCGCGGAAGGTGAGCCCGAGGCGGCGGATGACGTAGGCGTCGAGCCCTTCGCGGTGCAGCACCTTGGGGATGTCGTAGATGCTCGAGGCGTCGACCGCGGCCGCGACGGCCTCGGTGTCGACGTCGCACATCAGCGAGATCTTGCGCTTGATCGAGTCGGGGATCTCGCGGTCGGCACGCAGCACGAGGGCATCGGGCTGGATGCCGACCTGCCGCAGCGCCGCCACCGAGTGCTGGGTCGGCTTGGTCTTCAGCTCGCCGCTCGGTGCGAGGTAGGGCACCAGCGAGACGTGCAGGAAGAACACGCGGTCACGGCCCAGGTCGTGGCGCACCTGGCGGGCGGCCTCGAGGAACGGCAGCGACTCGATGTCGCCGACGGTGCCGCCGATCTCGGTGATGATGATGTCCGGGGCGTCGGCGTCGCTGACGCCCGGCGAGCCGGCCGCCTGGGCCCGCATCCGCTCCTTGAGCTCGTTCGTGATGTGCGGGATGACCTGCACCGTGTCACCGAGGTACTCACCACGCCGCTCGCGGGTGATGACCCGGTTGTAGACCTGCCCGGTCGTGACGTTGGCGCTGCCCTTGAGGTTGACGTCGAGGAACCGCTCGTAGTGACCGATGTCGAGGTCGGTCTCCGCACCGTCGTCGGTCACGAAGACCTCGCCGTGCTGGAAAGGGTTCATCGTGCCGGGGTCGACGTTGAGATAGGGGTCGAGCTTCTGCATCGTCACCCGCAGACCCCGCGCTCGAAGGAGGTGTCCGAGGGAGGAGGCCGTGAGCCCCTTGCCCAGCGAGGAGGCGACTCCCCCGGTCACGAAGATCTGTTTCGTCGTCTGAAGCACCACGGGCTTCAACGATACGTCATGTCGGGCCCCGGCGGACCGCTCGCGTCCGGCGCGCCGCGGGTCCCATCCCTCGGACCGGTGCTCAGGCCTGGGTGGACGCGGGGAGCACCGACCGGTAGGCCGCGAGCGCCGCCTCGAGGGCGTCCTCCCCGGTCGGCAGCTGGGCTGCCCGCTCGACGGCCTTGGACCTCAGGTCGTCGCGGACGGAGCCGTGCACGACGACGTCGCGGATCGCCCGCGCCAGCGACACGGCGTCGCCGCCCGGCACGAGCAGCGCGGCATCGCCGACCACCGCCCCCGTGCCCCCCACGTCGGTGGCGACGACCGCGGCGCCCGCGTGCAGCGCCTCCTGGATGCCGACCGGCTGGCCCTCCCAAAGCGCGCTCGACACGACGACGTCGGCCGCGGCGAGCAGGTCCGGCACGTCGGCACGGTGGCCGAGCAGCCGCACCGACAGCCGCTCGGCGTCGATGCGGGTCTGCAGGACCGCCCGCAGTGGTCCGTCACCGGCGACGACGGTGACGAGGTCGGGGTCGTCGTCCCGCCTCAGCTCGCGGTGCGCGTCGAGCAGCAGGTCGAGCCCCTTCTGGGGGGCGAGCCGCGCAACGACCACGACCAGTGGCGTGGTGCCCCCGATTCCGAGGCCGGCACGCACGGCAGACCGGTCGCGTGTCACCGTTCGAAGCGGAGGCGCGGCGACGACGGCCAGGCCCGTGCGCCGGGCGCCGAGCCGCTGCATGCGGACGACGAGGTCGGCCGAGACGCCGAGCACGAGGGCACTGCGCAGCGCCACGACCCGCTCGAGCGCGGCGTAGACGGCGCCGGTCAGCGCTCCGGATGGGGCGGCGTTGTGCAGCGTCGCGACGACGGGGACCGAGGCGCGGCCGACGGCGAGGACCGCCACGGCGGCCGCGCGCAGGCCGTGGGCGTGCACGACGTCGGCGCCGCCGACCAGCCGGCCCAGGTCGTGCACCGCGCGGGCGTCACGCGCCGGGTGGGGCCGGTCGGACAGCTCGAGCGGCACCACGCGGGTGGCGACCGCGTGCAGGGTGAAGCGGGCGTCGACCTCGGCCGGGCACGCGACCACGACCTGGTGCCCCGCGCCGGTCAACGACCCGACCAGCCCGTGCACGTGGCTCCCCACCCCTCCGGCGCTCGTGCCGAGCACGACGAGCACCCTCATGCCGAGCCCCCTCCGCGTTGGCGCGACCTGCCGCGCTCGAGGACCTGCGACATCATCTCGCGGTCGCCGATCGACAGCACGACCACCCCGACGAACAGCGCGACGACCCCGGCCCCCGCCCCGACGAGCACCGCCTCGAGCAGGTCGTCGATGATGCGGCCGTGGGTGACGAGGTCGCCGGCGGCCACCGCGAGCGCCACGGCGACGACCAGGGTGCCGGCCGTGCGCCCGGCACCCCGGGTGACGCCGTTGCCCCACGTGCGACGCACCAGCAGCACCAGCAGCACGCCCGACAGGGTCATGCCCAGGGTCGAGGCGATGCCCAGCCACCGCAGCGTGACCCCGGGCCCCTGCCCCCCGGCGAGCACCACGAGCGGAAGCAGGGCCGCGACGCCCCACCCGGTCGCGGCGGCGATGCCTGCATCCGTCGGTCGGCCGCGCACGTACAGAGCCCGGACCAGCAGGGCACTGAGCCCGAAGCCGACCAGACCGGGGGCGTAGGCGGTGAGCGCGGCAGGCAGGGCGGCCAGCGCCGTCGTGCTCGTCGCACCGTCACCCCGTGCGTCGAGCAGCGAGAAGAACGCACCGATCGCGGGAGCGGCCGCGATGAGCACCCCCACCGAGAGCGCCGTGAGAACGAGCACGGCACGCAACGAGCGGGCGAGGGTGCCGGTGACGTCCTCCCCGGCTCCGGTGCGCGCGGCGAGGGCCGGGAAGGCACTGGTCGCCACCGGCACCGCGAGCACGGCGTACGGCAGGAGGTAGACAGCCTGCACGTAGGTGTAGACGGTGACGGTGCCCTGGTCGCCGGACTGCCGCGACAACCACAACGTGGTGACGACGGCGCCCTGCTGGGCGAGCAGGGCGATGATGCCGGCTCCCGCGAGGGCACCGATCCGGCGGGCGTCGTCGGCCGGCATCCGCAGCGCGGGGCGCCAGCGCCAGCCGGTGCGCAGGGCCGGCACGACCAGCGGCACCGACAGCACCACCACACCGAGCGTCGTGCCCCAGCCGAGCACCCGGACCGCCTCGTCGCCGACGAGCGAGGGGGCCACCTGACCGTCGACGAGCCGGCCGTACCAGAGGTAAGACACGAGCACGACGATCGAGGAGGCCAGCGGTGCGAGAGCAGCCGCGAGGAAACGGCGGTGGGCCTGCAGCAGCCCGGTGAGGATGATGCCCAGGCCGTAGAGCGGCACCTGCACGGCGAAGATGCGCAGCAGCGTGGCGGCCACCTCGGCGGCCCGGGGGTCGGTCTGCACCACGAACCACGACGAGATCGGGGCCGCGAGCAGCCAGAGCAGGGCGGCGAGCGGCACGAGCACGAGGAGGGTCCACGACAGCAGCACCGATGCCGTGGCGTCGGCCCGGTCGCGCTGTCCGGCCCCGAGTCGGTGGGCGATCAGGGGCACCGCGATCGCGGCGAGGATGCCGCCGGCGGCGATCTCGAACAGGACGTTCGGGATGGCGTTGACGCTCTGGTAGATGCCGCCGACCCCGCCGGAGCGCACGGTGTCCGTGAAGACGAGGATGCGCGCGAAGCCCGCGACCCGGGCGAGCAGCGTCGTGACCGCGATCAGCCCGGCGGCCCCGGCGATGCCGGAGGCGAAGCGTCGCGCCGTCATCGCGTGGGCCGGCCCCAGGCGTCGAGCTCGCGCAGCCCGGGGGTCGACTCGATGACCCGCGTGAAGGACACCTTCTCGGATGCGAGGGTCAGGGCCGTGAGGACGGCCAGCGTGACGACTCGACCTCGCCGACCGGTGCGCGCGAGCAGAGCGGAGCCGACCAGGGCACCTGCGGCGTTGGCGCCGGTGTCACCGAGCATGGCCGTGCCCGCGAGGTCGGGCGCGAGTACCCCGAGGGCCGCTCCGGTGGCGGCGGCCGCCTGCGCGGCACCGGGCCGGCCGGGCGCGACCAGCAGCGGGGCGGCGGCGATCACGGTGGCCTTCAGCGCTCGCCCGGGGCGCAGGTCGAGCAGGTTGGCCAGGTTCGCGGCACCGGCGACGACGGCACCACCGACGAGGGTGTCGAGGGCGCTGACGTCGTCGCGGCCCCGGTCGGCGAGCGCAGCGGCCACCAGGCCCGTGGCCCCGATACCGACGATCTTGACGAGCCCGGTCGTGACCCGACCGTGGGCAGCAGCACCCAGGTGGCCGCGCAGTCCCTTGCTCGCGCCGTCCCCGGAGAGGTCGTCCAGGGCGCCGAACGCCCCCGCGCCGAGCGCCGCGACGACACCGGCCGGCCCGCTCGCGGCCGCGCCGAGCGCGGCGCCGGCGACGTAGGCGGGGCCCTCGAGCAGGGTGACCGGCGCGCCGGCGTGGTTGGTGCGCACCCACCGCGGCGAGGTGACCCGCGCGGTGAGAACCCGCTGGGCGACGCGGGCGCCGGCCGCGGCGAGCACCCCCGCCGCAAGGGTGGCGGCGCGGCTCACGACGCCGGCAGTGGTGCGTAGGGGGCGTCGGCACCGGCAGCCAGGCCGTACTGCCCGACGTCGCCCGCCGCCTGCTCGGTCAGGGCGTGCACGACGCTCGCCTGACCCATGGCGCCACCCGCGTTGTCGACCGTGGACACGCCCTTGCTGGCCGTCGCGTCGTTGCGCACGGTCTCGATCACCGACACCCCGTCGCCGGCCGTGGTGGCCTCGGCGGCGACGAGGGCGCCGGAGGACCGGTCGTCGAAGGCGATGACCAGGTCGACCCATCGCTCCGCGGCGACCTTGCGGGCCTCGTCGTCACCTTGGGTGGTGACGCCGGAGACCACGACGACCAGCTCGGCGAGCCCGAACCCCTCGGTGTCGATCTCGATGAGGTCGTCGGCGGCCAGCGTGTCGAGCGCCTTCTGGGCGGTGGCCGGGGCCAGCGCGGCCGACGGGTCGGTGGAGGGCACGGTGAGCAGGCTGGCGAGCAGCACGTCGCGCGGCGCGACCGCACCGCTGTCCGAGACGTCGACACCCGCCTCGCCCGCAGCCCGGGTGACCGTGGTGTCGCGCGAGGAGGCGGTCGCCTCGTCGGCGGTGACCCAGTCGTCGCTCACCGAGGTCGTCGAGACCACGGCCGCTCCCGACGACCGCAGGGTGGCGGCGGTGGACTCGGCCACAGCCGCATCCGAGCCGGGCAGCACCACCAGGGCGACCCGGCGGTCCTGCAGCACGCCGGCGAGCACGGTGGGGTTGGTCTCGGCGATGTAGGAGTCTCGCGCCTCCGCGGCCGCCCGGGCGTCCTCGAGCTGGTTGTTCAGCTCGGCCTTGTCCTGCCGCAGGCCAGCGACCTCCTTGTTCAGCGTGTCGCCGAGCTCGCCCTTGAGCGGGCCCGCGCCGAGCACGATGCCCACGGCGAGGGCCAGGAAGATCGAGACGATGGAGACGATGTGGTAGCGGAAGTCGATCAACCGAACACTCCTTGGATGGACGACCACAGGTCGTCGATGCGGGCGCCGAGGACCTGCAGGAGGGCGCGGCCGCCGTCCGTGGACCACAGCGCGGCGCCGAGGGCCAGCAACCCCACGGTGAGCATGAGGACCACGCTGAAGCCCGAGATGCGGGCGCGGTAGAGCCGGCTCACCCCCTTGGCGTCGACGAGCTTGCTGCCCACCCGCAGCCTGGTGAGGAAGGTGCTCGCCATGCCGTGGCGACCCTTGTCCAGGAACTCCACCAGCGTGACGTGGGTGCCGACGGCGACGATGAGAGAGGCCCCCTTGTCGTCGGCGAGCAGCATGGCGACGTCCTCGCTCGTGCCGGTCGCGGGGAAGACCACCGGCTCGACCCCGAGCGAGCGCACCCGCTCCAGTCCGGGGGCGCGTCCGTCGCGGTAGGCGTGCACCACGATCTCGGCACCGCAGCGCAGGGCGTCGTCCGACACCGAGTCCATGTCCCCGACGATGAGGTCCGGCTTGTGCCGCGCCTCGATGAGCGCGTCCGCGCCACCGTCTACGCCGATCAGCACCGGTTTGTACTCACGGATGTAGTGGCGCAGGGTCTCGAGGTCCTCCTTGTAGTGGTAGCCCCGCACGACGATGAGCGCGTGCCGGCCGTCGAGGACCGTGGTGATGTCGGGAACTCCGACCCCGTCGAAGAGCAGCTCTCGCTCCTTGCGCAGGTAGTCCATGGTGTTCTGTGCGAACGCCTCGAGCTGGTCGGAGAGCCCGGCGCGGGCGAGTGTCATGGCTTCCTGCACCGCGTCGTTGTCGAGCACCGTCGCCGTCGCGACGGTGCTCTCCGCGGTGCGGACCGCCCCCCCGTCGAGGGTCAGCTCGGTGCCGTCCTTGATCGTCATGACATCGGGGCCGGCGAGGTCGAGCAACGGGATGCCGGCAGCCACGAGGATCTCGGGGCCCAGGTTGGGGTAGCGCCCGGAGATCGACGACGACGCGTTGACGACCGCGGCCGGCCGGCAGGCGACCAGGGCCTCGGCACTGACCCGGTCGAGGTCCTCGTGGTCGATGACCGCGACGTCGCCGGGACGCAGCCGCTTGGTGAGGTCCTTGGTGCGCCGGTCGACGCGTGCAGGACCGCCCAGCCCCGGTCGTGGGCCGCGGTTGCTGCGGGCGGGAAGGCGGATGGACATCTGCACCATCGTGCCACGGTCGGGCTAGGCGCGGGCGCGCGCCATCAGGTCTCGGGCGTGCTCCAGGGCGGCGTCCGTGCCGGACCCCCCGAGCATCCGGGCGAGCTCCGCGACGCGCTGCTCGCCCTCGACCTCGTGGACGCCGCTGCGGGTGACGTGGCCGTCGTCGGACCGCTCGACGACGAGGTGCCGGTCGGCGTGGGCGGCGACCTGCGCCAGGTGGGTGACCACGACGACCTGGGCGTGCCGGGCCAGCGCCGCCAGGCGGGCGCCGACGTCGAGGGCGGCCCGGCCGCCGACGCCGGCGTCGACCTCGTCGAAGACGAAGGTGGGCACGGAGGCGACCTCCGTGGCGGTGGCCACCTCGATCGCGAGCATGACTCGGGAGAGCTCGCCGCCGGAGGCCGCCTTGGTCACCGCGCGCGGTGCCGTGCCCGAACCCGAGGCGAGCCGGATCTCGACGTCGTCACGACCGTCTGCGGTGAACCGCCCGGCGTCGTCGACCACGACCGACACCGTCGCCGAGCCCATCGCGAGGTGGCTCAGCTCGTCGGTGATGCGTGCTCCGAGGGCCGCTGCCGCGGCCGTGCGGGCTGCCGTGAGCCGGGTCGCGGCCTCGTCCCGCGCGGCGGTCAGAGCACCGCTCCGCTCCTCGAGCTCGCCGATGCGGTCGCCGGTTCCGTCGAGCTCGGCCACCCGGGCCGCGGCGTCGCGGGCCCAGCGCAGCACGTCGTCGACGCTGGGGCCGTAGAGCCGGGACACCTCGCCCAGCGCGGCGCGACGCTGCTCGACGTGCTCGAGGCGGGCCGGGTCGATGTCGGCGTCGGCGAGGTAGGACCCGAGATCGGCGGCGACGTCGGCGGCCAGGTAGCGCAGCTCGTCGACCCTGGTGCCGATCTCGGCCAGCGCCGGGTCGCTGCCGCTCACCGCGGCGAGCCGGGAGGAGGCGGTGGCGAGCGCGTCGAGCACGCCCGGCACCGGCATCCCGGCGTCGTCGTCACCGGCCAGGGTGGTGTGCGCCGCGCCCGCGCCCGCGCGCAGCTCCTCCGCGTGGCCCAGGCGTTCGGACTCGACACCGAGGGCGACGTCCTCACCCGGCTGCGGGTCGAGCGTCTCGATCCGCTCGAGCCCCGTGCGCAGCGACTCCGCCTCACGGGCCCGGGCGGCGGCGGCGGTGCGCAGGTGGGCGAGCTCAGCCTCGGCCCCGGTGAGCTCGGTGTGCACCCTGCGGTAGGTCGTGAGCGCCTCCGTGACGGCACGGCCGCCGAACGCGTCGAGCACCTCGCGGTGCTGGTCGGCTCGGCGCAGCCGCCACTGGTCGGCCTGGCCGTGCACCGCGACGAGGTGTTCGGCCAGCTCGGCGAGCACCCCCACGGGTGCTGCGCGGCCACCGACGTGGGCCCGCGAGCGCCCGTCGGCCGAGACCGAGCGCACGAGCACGAGCCCGTCGCTGACGTCGGCACCTGCCTCCTCGGCCCGTGCGAGTGCCGGGTGGCCGGCCGGCAGGTCGACGACACCCTCGACCACGACCCGGTCGGCTCCGGCGCGCACCAGGGCGGAGTCCCCGCGACCCCCGAGCAACAGGCCCAGGCCGGTGACGACCATCGTCTTGCCGGCTCCGGTCTCACCGGTGAGCACGGTCAGCCCGGGGTGCAGCGGCAGCACCGCCTCGTCGATGACCCCCAGGTCACGGATGCGGATCTCCTCGATCACGTGCGGTGGTCCGGGCGGGTGTCGGACATCATGGCGCCGGCGGGCCCGCGCCAGCCCTGCACCGGCAGCCGGAACTTCTCGACGAGCCGGTCGGTGAAGCCGCCGTGCGACAGGCGGGCCAACCGTACCGGCTGCTCGGAACGGTGCACCTCGATCCGCGCGCCCGGGGGCAGGTCGACGGCGCGGCGGCCGTCGCACCACACGACGCCACCGCCCCGGGCGCGGGCCAGCACCTCGACGACGAGACGGGACTGCGGTCCGAGCACCACGGGTCTGGCGAACAGGGCGTGCGCGCTGATCGGCACCAGGAGCAGGGCCTCGACGTCGGGCCACACCACGGGGCCACCCGCGGAGAACGCGTAGGCGGTGGAGCCGGTGGGCGTCGCCATCACGATGCCGTCGCAGCCCCACGTCGACAGCGGGCGTCCGTCGATGGCCACGGTGACCTCGAGCATCCGCTCACGTGAGGCCTTCTCGACGGTCACCTCGTTCAGGGCCCACGACGTGAAGACCGGGGAGCCGTCCTCGTAGGCGTGCACCTCGAGGGTCATGCGCTCCTCGACGGTGTAGTCGCGCGAGACGATGCGCTCGACGGTGGCGTCGAGGTCCTCGCGCTCGGCCTCGGCGAGGAAGCCGACGTGGCCCAGGTTGACTCCGAGCAGTGGCACGTCAGACCCGCGGGACAGCTCGGCGCCGCGCAGGATGGTGCCGTCGCCACCGAGCACGCAGACGAGCTCGCACCCGGCTGCGGAGGAGTCCGGGCCGTCGGTGGCGTCGCCGACGGGCGACGCCTCGATGCCGGGTACGGATGCCAGCGGTGTGCCGACGAGCTCGTCGGGGGGAGCGCAGACGCCCACGCCGGAGGCGATGAGGCGGGACGCGACGTCGGCGGCCAGCTGCTGCGCCTCGGGTCGGCCCACGTGGGTGACCAGGAGGATGCGGCGGGCCGGCGTGGTCGTCATCGTCATCCTCCGCTTCGGGCCTGCGTGGTGGTCTCGCGAACGGCGTCACGGACCCGGTCCTCGCTCATTGTGTCCGACGGCACCGCCCGCGCCCACAGGAGGTACTCGGTGTTGCCCGTGGTGCCGCTGATCGGGCTGGCACGGATGCCGTGCACGTGCAGCCCGCACTCCGTCACCGCGGCGACGACCTGGGTGAGGGCGCGGGTGCGGTCCTTGGGGTCGGTCACCACGCCCTGCCGGTTCAGCCTGCCGCGGCCGACCTCGAACTGCGGCTTGACGAGCACCACGAGGTCACCTCGTGGGTCGAGCAGGCCGCCGAGGTCACCCAGGACGAGGGTCAGGGAGATGAACGACACATCGGCCACGACGAGGTCGGCGGGGCCGCCGAGGTCGTCGGCGGTCAGGCCCCGCACGGTGGTGCCGCTGCGCTCGTCGACCCGCGGGTCGTCGGCCACCTCGGCCACGAGCTGCCCGTGCCCGACGTCGACCGCGACGACGTGCGCCGCACCGGCGGACAGCAGCACCTGGGTGAAACCGCCCGTCGAGGCGCCGACGTCGACGCAGCGCCGACCGGCCGCCGTCAGGCCCTCGGGGGCCCAGGCGTCGAGGGCCGCCACCAGCTTCTGGGCGGCGCGGCCGACCCAGCGGGGGCCGTCATCGGTCACCGCGAGGTCGTACGAGGGCTCGACCGGCTGCGCCGGCTTGGTCGCGGGCTCGCCACCCACTCGCACCCGCCCCGAGGTGACCAGGTCACGGGCTTCGCCGCGCGAGCGTGCCAGGCCGCGCCGCACGAGCTCGGCGTCGAGGCGCGCGATCTCAGCCGCCGAGGTCGGACAGCCGCGACTGCAGCGTGCGGTGCACCGCCTCGCCGGCCTCGAGCTGGGCGTCGAGGTCGTCGACGGGAGCGGCGGCCAGGTTCCTCAGGGCCGCGTCGATGACGATGTCTCCGGTCTCCGGCGGCGCCCCCTGCGTGGGGGCGCCGACCGAGGCGGCCGGAACGGGGGCGTCATCGGGGGTGCTGCCGGGGTGGGCTTCGGTCACGCCCCGGCCGCCGGTGTGGGAGCCGCGGGCGCCGTGGGCGTGGACGACACCGGGGCAGAGGCCGCAGGCGTGGACGACACCGGGGCAGAGGCCGCAGGCGTGGACGACACCGGGGCAGAGGCCGCAGGCGTGGACGACACCGGGGCAGAGGCCGCGGGCGCCGCCTTCGTGGCAGGAGTCTTCGCCGCCGGAGATGTCTGCCGCGCCGTGGCGCTCGTGGAGGCCGTGGACTGCGTGGCGGTCGACCTCGCGGCAGGAGCCTTCGTCGCGGTGGCCTTCGTCGCCGGGGCGCTCTTCGTCGCGGTGGCCTTCGTCGCCGGGGCGCTCTTCGTCGCCGTGGAGGCCCTCTTCGCAGGAGCACGCTTGGCAGTCGAGGTCCTCGTGGCTGGGGCCTTCGTTGCGGCGGGAGCCTTCTTCGCCGGAGCCTTCTTGGCAGCAGGCGCCTTCTTCGCCGGAGCCTTCTTGGCAGCAGGCGCCTTCTTCGCCGGAGCCTTCTTGGCAGCAGGCGCCTTCTTCGCCGGAGCCTTCTTCGCCGCCTCGCTGGCGCGGGTCGCGACCCGCGCCGGCTCCGGCCCGAGGTCCACGATGGCCTCGGCCACGGCGCCGGGGGTACGAGCGGTCATGCCGGCGGCGGAGCGGGCGAGGTCGTCGACCTGCGAGGCCAGCCCCGCGACGGTCGCCCCGAGGGCCTGCACGTCGTTGGAGATGCGGTTGACGTCGAGCTTGGCCACGGCCGAGTCCACCTCACGACGGATCAGGCGGACCAAGGCCTTTCGGTTGGACTGCGCGGCCTTCAGCAGGTCATCGGCCAGACCGCTCACTTGGCTGGCTGCCTTCTTGCGCGAGGCGTCCGACCCGGCCAGGGCGAGAATCTCATGGGCCGCCTCCTTGGCAGCGCTTCGCGTGAGCTCACCGAGCCCCGACGCGAGCTCGACGTAGCCCTGGATGGAACGCTTGGCCATGGGTCCTCCTCGATTCGGCGGCCCGGTCGGCCACCCCTCGGGCCCACGCTACCGGTGAGCGGCAGCGTCGGCCACGTTCTCGGCCCGCACGAGCAGTGCCGAGAGCTCGTCGGGCCCGGCGCCACCGTCGCGTGCGGCGTGCGCGGACCGCATCGTGGTGGTCAGGGCGCCGAGGGTCTCGACGTCGTCGTCCGGGTCGACGAGCAACGAGCGCAGGTCGGGCGCCACCCAGGTCGGGCGTCGGTGCGGCGGGGCCTCGAGGCAGGCCCGAAGGTCGTCGACCCCGGTGAGCACCAGTAGCGAGTCCATCCCCGCCGCGACGGCGCCCTCGATGTCGGTGTCGAGCCGATCGCCCACGGCCAGCACTCGGCCGGCCGGAACGTCGAGCCGCTGCGCACTCATGAGGTAGAGCGGAGGCTGCGGCTTCCCGGCGACGAGGTGCGGCGGGCCGCCGACAGCGCCTTCGACAGCGGCGACGAGCGAACCGTTGCCGGGGGCCACTCCGCGGTTGGTCGGCAGGGTCGCGTCGGTGTTTGTTGCCACCCAGAAGGCACCCCCCTCAACGGCATAGGCCGCCTCGGCGAGGTCGGAAGCGGTCACGTCGGGGCCGTAGCCCTGCAGCACCGCACGCACCGGCACACCTCCGGCGGCCGCGTGCGGTGGCACCGGCCGCAGCCCGGCCTCGGTCAGGGCCGAAGCCACTCCCGCACCACCCACGGCCAGGACCGCGGTGCCCGAGGGAAACCGCTCCCCCAGCAGCCAGGCTCCGGCCTGCGAGCTCGTCGCCACGGCATCCGCAGTGCAGCCCAGGCCGAGGTCACGCACATGCACAGCCACGTCCTGCGGCGAACGCGACGCGTTGTTCGTCGCGTAGATCACCGGCTGCTCGAGCGGGCCGAGCGTCTCGACCGCATGCGGCACGGCATCCGGGCCGCGGTAGACGACACCGTCGAGGTCACAGACCACGGCCGCGTAGCGCGCGACGAGCGGGCCGCCGGCACTCACTGTGTCGGGTCCGGCGGGCCGTCCTGCGGCGCATCAGTGTCGTCAGTGTCGCCAGTGTCGCCAGTGTCGCCAGTGTCGTCAGCAGCAAACCGGGCCACGACCGCGTCCATGTCCTCGAACACGTCGTCGCCGAGGTCGACGACGACCCCGTCGAGCTCCTCGATCCGCTCCACGGCATCGGTCTCGCCCCCGGTGTCGCCCTCCATCGCCTTGACGAACCACTCGCGCGCCTCGTCGCCACGCCCGAGGCCGAGCAGCACGTCGGCGTAGGCGTAGTGGAGGCGGAAGACGCCCGCCGTGGGGCTGCGCTTCAACGCCGGGATCTGCAGCGCGAGCAGCGCCGCGTCCTGCTGCCCGAGGTCGCTGCGGGTTCCGGACACCACGATCGCGAGCTCGATGCGCTCGGACTCCGACAGCGAGGCTGCTTCCGGGGTCGCCGCCAGGTCGAGGGCGCGCCCGTGCCGACCCAGCCCTCGCTCGCAGTCGACCATCAGGGGCAACAGGTGGGCGGAGCCACTCAGCCGTCGCACGGTGCGGAACTCGGTGAGGGCTCGAGCGAAGTCGCCCTGCCGGTAGGCGACCATGCCCAGGGCCTCGCGCGTGGCGGGCACCCGGCCGGCCCGGCGCACCGCGGTCTCGGCGTGCGCCAGCGCCGCGTCGACGTCGTCCGCCTCGAGGAAGGCGGCAACCATCACCAGGTGCTGCGCCACGCCCTGCGCGTTCTCCTTGGACAAGGTGCGCAGCTGGTGGTGTACGGACCGGTCGAGCTCCTTGCCGGTGACACCCTCGGGGATCCGGGGTTCGGGCAGGCGCGGCCCCTTGGGAGCGAGCCGCGGCCCGCCACGCTCCTCCCGCTCGGAAGCCGGCCCGGCCCTGGCACCCGAAGAGCGCGGGTCGCGCTTGTCCGCGGGCCACCCGTCCCGGCCACCGGAACTGCCGCCGCGACGATCGGGGCCTCGGGGGGAGCCGCCCTGGCCACCGGAGCGTCCGCGGTCGTCCCGGCGCGGAGGTCGACCACCGCCACCGGAGCCACCGGCCGACCGGCCCGCGCCACCGCGACGATCGCTGCTCTCCTCGCCCACGCCATCTCCTCCTCGGTCTGGGTGCTGCTCGACACTGCCCCGATGCGGCGAGCCCAGTGTACGGACGAGCACCGCGACTGCGGACACGGGCACATGAGAAAGGGCCCGCCTAATAGGCGGGCCCTTTCTTGAAAGTATGTCCGGCTGCGTCCTACTCTCCCACACCGTCACCAGTGCAGTACCATCGGCGCTGAAGGGCTTAGCTTCCGGGTTCGGAATGGAGCCGGGCGTTTCCCCTTCGCTATGACAGCCGAAACTCTATGGAGATGTCAGTCTTCCCGACCGTATCTCGGGAACTGCACAGTGGACGCGAACACGCATTGAATCTTTGGGTGTGTATCAAGTTGTCGGCTTATTAGTACCAGTCAGCTACATGCATTGCTGCACTTCCACGTCTGGCCTATCAACCCGGTAGTCTAGCCGGGAGCCTCTCGGGGTAAACCCCATGGAAACCTCATCTTGAAGCGTGCTTCCCGCTTAGATGCTTTCAGCGGTTATCACTTCCGAACGTAGCTAATCAGCCGTGCCCTTGGCAGGACAACTGACACACCAGAGGTTCGTCCAACCCGGTCCTCTCGTACTAGGGTCAGCCCTTCTCAAGTTTCCTACGCGCACAGCGGATAGGGACCGAACTGTCTCACGACGTTCTAAACCCAGCTCGCGTACCGCTTTAATGGGCGAACAGCCCAACCCTTGGGAGCAACTCCACCCCCAGGATGCGACGAGCCGACATCGAGGTGCCAAACCATGCCGTCGATATGGACTCTTGGGCAAGATCAGCCTGTTATCCCCGGGGTACCTTTTATCCGTTGAGCGACGGCGCTTCCAC
>Ga0335397_10001217_pt1 | contig 34965 bp, 26 predicted proteins | sample MAT04_FD_205740 | JGI IMG/M metagenome (GOLD analysis project Ga0335397, IMG submission 205740) | Freshwater microbial communities from Lake Fryxell liftoff mats and glacier meltwater in Antarctica - MAT-04 (spades assembly) (version 2) ... | reverse complement strand
TGGGAGCCACCGTTGCCGCCGGTTCTACTCTGGGTCTTCGGGATCGTGACGGCACTCGCGTTCGCCACCTGGGTCGTGGTCGGTGCCCGGACCGCGGACCCGACGACCGCCGTTGCGATCACGTCGCCCCCCGAGGATCTCGTCACGACAGGAGCCCCTCGTGGCTGAACCACGGATCGCCGTCACCATCCCCCGCTACGACGAGGCCGAGTCCCCGGGCCGTCCCGCGCCATCGCGACGGAAGCCGCCATGGTGACGACCTCGATCCCCATCCCTGACGAGTCGACCAACTCAGCAGGTGCTCCCTCCCTCTCCCCGGCCGATCTCGCCTCGCCGCCGACCGAGAAGCCCTCTCTGCTCCCGTCGACGCAGACTCGGATCCCCGCCCTGGACGGGCTCCGAGCCGTGGCCGTCGGTATCGTCGTCGTCTACCACGTGGCCCCTGAGCTGATGCCCGCGGGCTTCCTCGGGGTGAGCCTCTTCTTCACCCTCTCCGGCTTCCTGATCACCCGCCTCCTGCTCGGTGAGCGGCTGACCACGGGGCAGCTGGCGCTCCGGCGGTTCTGGGGGCGCCGCTACCGCCGTCTCACCCCGGCCGCCCTGCTCACGCTCGGTGTGGTGACGGTGGTGTGGGTGACCACCGGGTGGATCACGCCGGCCATCGGTGGTGACGTCGTGGCGTCGCTGGCGCAGGTGGCGAACTGGCGCTTCCTCGTGACGGGGACGGCCTACGGGGTCACGACCGAGGCCTCTCCGGTGCTGCACTTCTGGTCGCTGGCCATCGAGGAGCAGTTCTACCTCGTCTACCCGGTGATCGTGTGGGCGGTCCTGCGGCGGACGAACCACCCGTTGAGAGCCCTCGGCGCGCTCCTCGCCGTACTCCTCACGGCCAGCGTCGCCTACACCGTGTCGGCGAGCGGCGAACCGCTGACCGTGTACTTCTCGACGTTCTCCCGGGCCGGTGAAGTGCTCATCGGCGCCCTGCTGGCCGTGGTGACCTATCACCTGAGCCGTCCCACCAGAGCCTGGATCCTCGGTGTGCTCGGGGCGCTGGCGCTGGCCGGCTTCATCGCGTTGAGCGCCACATCCCGTCTGACCGATCCCGTCTGGGCCAACGGGGGGCTCACCGCCGTCGGGCTCGTCTCCGCCGCGGCCGTGCTGGGTGCCACCCAACCTGGGTTCTTCAGCCGGGCGGTCTCGGTACGTCCCCTGGTTCGCATCGGCGAGCTCAGCTACGGGATCTACCTGTTCCACTGGCCGATCCTGCTCGCTCTGCGCACGACCGATCTCTCACAGTGGTCCATCGCGGTGATCACGATCGCCGGCTCGTGGGGGCTGGCGGTGCTCTCCCTGCGACTGCTCGAGAACCCGGTGCGTCTGGGCGCGTGGCATCGGGTCCGACCGTTGGCGGTTGCGTTGCCGCTGACGCTGGTGATCGGTGGCGTCGCGATCTGGGGCGGCTCGCGGTCCACGGCGCCGACCTTCGACTTCTCGGGTGAACGCGGCATCGAGGATCTCGGGGACTTCGCCCTCCCCGTCACCACGACGACCCCCGACCCCTCGACCGATCTGCCCGTCGCCCCGGTTCCCTCCGGTCCGCTGGCGGTCTCGGTGTTCGGCGACTCCACGGCGTGGCAGCTCCGGTTGGGCCTCCTGGGCACCGACCCTCGCATCGACGTGCGCCCGGGCTGGTCCAACCTGGGCTGCACGCTGACCCGCGGCGGACCCCTCAAAGGGAACAACCACAGCGACGAGGGTTACTCCAAGCCGACCGACCAGTGCGACTGGACGGAACGGTGGCCGGCCACCATCTCCGCCGCGGGCACCGAGCTGGCCATCGTCTACGGCGGAGCCTGGGACGTCACTTCCCGCCAGAACACGCTCCTCTGGAGCGGGTGGCGCACCGTCGAGGATCCGGTGGCGGCCGACCACCTGCGCGCCGAGATGGTGGCGCTGACCGATGCCCTGCACGCCGCCGGTGCCCGCCACGTGGTGTGGCTCACCCTCGCCCCCAACACGAACACCACGAGCGAACTCAATCGGCGAAGGGTGAACATCTTCAACCAGATCCTGTCGGAGGCGGCCGCCCAGCGGCCGGACGTGTTGAAGGTGATCGACATCGCCGGATGGTTCGCCACCCAATCGGAATCGCTGCGCCCAGACGGCGTTCACGTGACCGAGGAGACCGGGCGCGAGGTCGTGACCTCGTTCCTCGCCGATCAGCTCTTCGCAGCAGCGGGACGTACCCCCTCGGCGGGTGCACCCACCGGCCCGCCGAACTCCCCGTAGGCCGGGTCCGCATCAGGAGTCGAACGTGCGGTCCTCCACCAGGCCGGCAGGCCAGACAGCACCATGGCCGCCGGGAGGATCATCAGCGCAACCGCGGGGACGCCGAATCGCGGGTTGCCGAAGAACGGCCAGGCGGCGGTGGACAGCCCGATGATACTGAGGAGCACCACGATACGACGGGGGTCGCGCCGATCCCAGAGGATCGGAAGGCCGCACAGACCGAGAGCGATCACGGCGAACCAGGGCCCATCGGCCGCCCAGTCGACGAGGATGCTCGTCGAGTCGTCGAGCCAGAGGTCGGCACCGTAGGACTGCGAGGCCCAACGGAAGTCGTGGCCGTGTTGGAAGGTGGCGGCCGTCCGGAGCAGCACGAGCCTCGGCTGGGCGAGCGGATCCGAGGTGATCCAGTCGATCGCCCGCTCCTGCGTGACTCGTGCCCGAGTCACCTCGGCAACATCGGCGGGTCCATCCTGATCAGGGAGGTCGTCGAAGCAATAGCCCGGAATCGCGAACGTCCCGCCAGCTTCAGGATTGTTGCCGATGCACAAGTTGTCACCGGTGTTGGTCGAGAGGGTCAAACCGGCATCGACGACGGCGGCGTTACGGACCGCCCACGGCACCAGGACGACGGCGACCAACCCGACGACCATCGCGCTGAGCCCGATCGCGCGGCGACGGTCGACCGAAAGCGCGACCCCGACCACCAACGCCACGACCAGGAGGGCACCGACGGGCCGCACGAGCAGGGCCAGGCCCAGCGTCATCGCCGCGCCCGCGAGACGCAGCCAGGGAGCCGAAGCGGCCCCAAGTGGCTCCCACAGCGCCAGAACCATGGCGAGGACGACGAGGAAGATGAAGAGCGGCTCGCCGAGAGTGAGCGACGAATAGCCGACGAGCGTAGGGAAGCAGGCGGCGAGAACCGCCGCCACCGCCGCCACCCGCCAGCCAAAGAGGCGGATCGCGAGCAGCGCCAGCAATGCCACCGTCGCCGTCCCGAGCACCACGTTGAGCCCGGATGCCAGCGCCGGACGCGAGCCGTCGATCCCGAGTGCGGATGCGCCCCGGAACACCGCACCCAGCACGAGTGGATAGCCCGGCGGGAAGTACGCGGTCGGCGCCCCCGTGGGTCCCACGTACCCCTGTCCGGAAGCGAAGCGTTCGGCCAGGCCGAGGTAGAGCACAGGGTCGTTGGAGCCCTGAGGTTCACGGGTCGCCCACCACGCCCACGCCACCCGTAGCAGGAATCCGACGACGATCGCCGCGCCGACCACCCAACCAGCCCGGCCGGGCCCCACCCCGTCAGCACGTGGCGGACTCACCTCGCCATCCGACCCTGCAACCCCACGTCGACCTCGCTTGCTCGATCCGAGGAGCCCATCGTGTCACGGCCCGCTCCGCACGTACCGCGACATCTTCCTCAGGACGACATCACCACGGCACCAGGTTCGGTTGGCTCGCCACGGATGATGAGCAAGAGCTGAGGGCCGAGCCACTCACCAAGCGGTCGGGCGGACGCCCAGGTCCAGTGAATCCCGTCAGGGCGTTCAGCGAGGTCGAACTCGCCCTGAGGGCGCTGCGCCATCTTGGCGGCCAGGTCGACCACCCTCGTCCGGGGTCGCGTGGCGGCAACCTCCACCAGTAACTCGTTGAGTCGATTCATGCGCGCAGGGTCCGATTCCGGGAACGGACCCGCCAACTGCTCGGTGATACCGGTACGGATGATCGGGTGGGTCAACAGCACCACCGTGGATCCCTGGCTCTGCAGCACATCCACAGCGTTGGTGATCTCGCGACGCAGGAACTGGTCGTAGACGGGATCGCCGGGAGCCCGCCATTGATCATCACCCGAAAGCTGGCGGTCGACGACATCCCACGTGCCCGACATCAGAACTGCGACGTGCGGCCGAAGCTCTGCCATGGCGTCGATCCACTCGACGGGGTGGGCATCGCAGATCTTGGCGAGCTCCTTCTTCTCCTCCACGTATCGGTAGCTTCCACCGCGACCGAAACCGCAGCCGAGCTTGCCGGCGTTCCAGACGAGTGCCTCGCCCGAGTTCTTCGACCACGCCGAGAGCCCGCCACCGAGGGTGTACATCGCCGAGTCGCCGGCAAGGTAGATCCGGGGCTTCTCCCCCGGGCGGAGTGCGGGTGGGTCGGGCAGGGCGGGAGCGGGAGGAATCGTGTAGCCCGACAAGTCCGGGGGCACCGTGGTCGGGACCGTGGAGACGACAGCCTCGGCAGCCACGAAGTCGGGGATCTCCGGTTGCTCCACGAACGCGAACGAGACAAGATCGTCAGCGGGCGGCGGAACGGCGACACGCACGATGCCGAACAGCAGGACGACCGTCGCGATGGGCGCCAGGACGAACGGCTTGATACCGGTGATGCGCCGTCCCGACCGGATGGGCTCCTCGATCAGGTGGTACGAGGCCACCGCGGCCGCGAGCGTCACCGCCATCCGGAGGGCGAACAACGGCCACTCGGAGAGTCCGGTACGAAGCGGGGTCAGCCACAGGAAGATCGGCCAGTGATACAGGTACACGCCGTAGGAGATGCGTCCCAGCCAGCGCAGGGTGCGGTTGGAGAAAGCGCTCCTGACGGGACCGGGCTCGAGGACGCCCACGATGACAGCGGCGGTGAGCAGCGCGTAGAGAGGGAGACCACCTCGATAGAGCCACAGGTCGGTCTGACGGGCTGCGTACCAGGCCCACCCGCACAGCGCCACGGCCGCCACCGACGCCACCGTGATCGCCGACTGGGCGGGACGGCTCTTCAACCAGTTGCGGACCGCGGGGTGGGCGATGGTCAAAGCCAAGAGTGAACCGATGAGCACCTCGGAGGTCCGGGTGAACGTGTTGTAGTAGGCGTCGTCGATGCTCCGCCCGGAAACGACGTACGAGTACCCGATCGACGCCGCGGTGGCCGCCACGAGAGCTCCGGTGAAGACCCGCCGTGAACCCTTGCCGAGCGCCAACAGGCCCGCGGCCAGCAGAGGAAACAGCAGATAGAACTGCTCCTCGATGGCCAGTGACCAGAAGTGCAGGACCGGGGACGGTGCCACGAAGAGCTCCGCGTACGACGCCCCGTCGGCGATGAACCGCCAATTGGCCACGTAGAAGAGGGCGGCGGTCATGTCGCCGCGGAGGTTGACGAGCTGCGCGGGCGTCGCCACCGTTGCGGCGAACACGAGGACACCGGCCAGGCAGACGAACGAGGCCGGCATGAGCCGCCGGAAGCGTCGGGCCCAGAAGCGCTTCAGCCCGATGGTGCCGTTTCGGGCCCGTTCCGAAAGCAACAGGGTCGTGATCAGGAAGCCCGAGAGCGTGAAGAAAGTCGACACACCGAGGAAGCCGCCGGAGGCCCAGGAGAAGCCATTGTGGAAGACGAGCACGGCCAGCACGGCCAGACCCCGCATTCCCTCGAGGCCGGGTTGGAACGCGAAACCGTGCCCATCCCCTTCTGGCTGCGCTCCCGAATCCGGACGCGGGGCATCGATCCCGAGATCCGCGAGCTTGGCCCCCGATGACACGCCGATGAGAGTACCGGTACAGACCTCGAGTCAGGTCGGCACCACCGCGCGGAGAGAGCGAACCCGCTGGTGAACCGAGCGATACCGGCCCACCCCGGTGCCCGAGGCGCCTCGGTGGGAGACCAGGCTCGAGGTGTCGGACACAGACCCGGTTGCCTCGCTCGGTGCGGTCTCGACTGCGAGAGGGCGGCGAGCGCCGGTCGAAGGCCGGGCCGGTGCGTTCGAGCCGGCCTGGGGACGGATCCGACCCCAGAGCGCGGACATGGCCACGGCCGCCAGCACGCAGAGTGCCCCCTCTGCGGCAACGCGGAAACGAGGGGTGGCGTAGATGAAGACCGCCGTGAAGAGGACGACCGTCAACGGAGCCAGGAGCGCGAACACCGGGACGTGTCTCCTCCGGAGGATCAGGACGCCGATCGCGGCGGCGAACGCGATCGGCCAGAACGTGACGTGCGCCGCCCACGCAACGGCAACGGGGTGGCCATCGACCCCGGCATCGAGATCGACGGCGTTGGTCGGGCTCCAGAGGTTGACGATCCGGGCGAACCGGACGGCCATCACGACCGGGATGCGGCCGCGCTGCTCTGACATGTAGTCGAGCGTCTCCTCGAGGAGGACGTCCTCCACGGTGCCGTCCTGCTGCGCAGTGGTCACCCCTCGTCGGTCAAGGATGCGCCCGCCGCACGCGTAGTCCCAGTAGCCCAACAACGGCCCGTAGTAAGTGGTGTCGCAGTTGGCGACGGTCAGCGTGCTCTCGAGCTGCCCCGAAAGCAGGACCGGCCGATCGAAGCGGGCGAGGTTGTGACCCACCCAGGGGGCCAAGGCGGCGATGCACACCGCGGCGGCCACCGTGATCCAGCTCAACCTCGTTCGCCACGACCTCTCACTCCGCAGAAGGACCAACGGCACGACGAGGAAGAGCGAGAGCAACAGCAACTCCGACCGCGCCAGCGCGCACAGCGCGAGTCCCAGCCCGACGAGGGCGATGCGTCCGGTGCCCGGGCGATCCCAGAACTGGTGGGCGAACAGCAGCGTCAGCACAACGACCAGACCGACCAGGGTCTCGGACAGCACCATGGCGTCGTAGCGCCAGGTGTTCGGGTAGATGGCGACGAGGACGGCGGCGATCAATCCCACCCTGGGCCCGGCCACCCGACGCCCCAACAGTCCGGTCACGGCTACGGCCGCGGCACCGACAAGACACGAAACCACCATGTGGCCGACGACGGATCGGACACCGAGGAACGAGAACAGACCGAGGTAGGCGGTGTAGAGCGGAGGGTGATCGGCCGCCGGGACCGAAAGCCCCTCGAACGAGAGATACGGATTGATGAAGCCCCGCCCGTCGGCCAGGAGGTTGGCGGCCACGTGGTAGAAGACCGGGTCTCCGCCGAGCTCGCGGTCTTTCCACACGAACCACACGTAGGCGAGCCGGAGTGCGAGACCGAAGGCGGTGATCACCGCCAGCCCGATGGCGAAGTCCCGCTGACCTCGCGGGGTCGGGTCGCGGTCTGCGCCATCGACCCGAGGGGCCACCCCGAGCGCCGAGGGTGCACCGTCGATCATGGAACACGAGTATGACCCACCACGTCCTCGACTCGGTCGTACCGACTCGTGAGCGCGGTCGCCCCGTGCGGCCACGGCCGATCCGGCCCGAGTGATCCCAGCGGAGTCGATCCAGGAACCCCCCGCCTAGGCTCCGGAGCCTTGACCACGGAGTCGACACCGGACGCGCCGGCCAGTGACGCCGACGCCCCGCCGCGATGGGCATGGCTCGTCGCGCTCGCCATGGTGCCGTACCTGGTCGCCGCCGCGACCGCAGCATTCAGCACCTGGGCCCCGGCCAGCGACGAAGCCGTCTTCCTCGCCAGAGCGCTCGACGCCCCCACAGACCTCCCGCTCGTCGGTGTCCACAGCCGCTTCGGGTGGTACCACCCCGGCCCGGTCCTCCACTGGTGGTTCTCGGGGCCGTTGTGGGTGAGCGGTGGGGCGGCGGTGGCCGCGCTCCTCGCCGCGATCGCCCTCAAAGCCTGCGCTGCTGTCGGCGCAGTCTGGTTGGCGGGACGCCAGGCTGGATTCGTGGGCGCCGCGCTGGCGACCGGGACCGCAACGCTGTTGATGTTCACCCAGCCCGATGGCCCCTTCGCCGTGTGGAACCCCACGATCGTCATCGTCGTCCTCTTCTGCTGTCTTGTGGCGTGCTGGGCTGTGGCCAATGGCGATGTCTGGGGCGTACCGGTCTTCGCCGCCGCCGGCTCGGTGTGTATCCAGGCCCACGTGGGCTATGCCCCGGTCGTACTCCTCCCAGCCGCTGCCGCTGCGTTCCCCGTTGCGTGGCGCACGCTGAGGAACCACCGGCGATCCCTCCGCCCCTCGCGATCCTCCACCATCGCGCTCGCTGCCGCCGCCGCGATCCTCGTGATCCTGTGGGCCCCCGTGATCTGGGACCAGGTCGGCGGTTCGGGGAACCTGGGCGCCGTCGGTTCCTTTCTGGCCGGGAACGACGATCCCCCGGTCGGGGCCGGATCCGCGCTCGGGCTCCTGGCGAGGGCCTATCTCCCGTCGGGGCCATGGGCCGGCGGCCCCGACCCGACGCTGGTCCAGGGTGGCGCGCTGGCCATGCCGGCGTGGTGGCTCGTGGTGCCGGCCACCGCCCTCGGCTGGACCGCCTGGTCAGCACAACGGCGAGGCGACCGCGCCGCACTCCGTCTCGCGCTGATCGCAGGCGTCGCGGCCGCGGGGGCAACGCTGGCGCTGGCCGCTATACGCGACACCCCCTTTCCGTATCTCTTCAGCTGGAGCCGGAGCGTCTCGGGGTTCATCTGGTTCACCGTCGCCCTTGCCACCTGGCGGGCTGCGACAGCCACTGATCGTGCCAGCCCGTCTGCGCTCCGCAAGGCCGCCGGCGCCATCGCCCTGATCTTGGTCGTCGTGGGATCGGTGAGGATCCCCTCCGTCGAACCACCGCGAGCCATGTCGTCGGAGATGGTCAGATCACTCACACCTGCAGCGTTGGAGGCGGCACCCGCTGGCAGCACGGTGGCGATGGTGATCACCCTGAGCGAGGCGTTCTCAGGCGTCGCCGACGGCGTGCTCTACGAGCTCGACCGCAACGACCGAACCGTCGTCGTCCCCGGCGAGCCGGGTCGCGGGCCCGCATGGAGCTTCCGGGGAGGTGATGCCACCGACGTCGACGTCGTTCTCGCCGTCGTGGTCGGGGCGACGATCGCCGAATGGGACAGCGACCCGGTGTGGGAGGCCATCGCCCGTTACGAACCGCTCGATCCCACCCAGATGGCCGAGCTGGTGACCCTTCGCAACGAAACGGACCCGACCGGTACGACCGTCGAGCGGATCCGAGCACTCAACGCGATCGGCGAGCCGGCTGTGCTGTATCGGGCGACGGATCCGGCGCTCACGGGGGGTTACTGACCAGTGCGCCGGATGGGGACCGAAGAGCGAACGCGCACGGGGGGAGGCCCGGATGGACCTCCCCCCGTTGCTCTTTCCGACGCTCGGGGTGACATCACCCCTCCCGTCGGGTTCGGGCTACGGGTTGCGCCGCTTCGCCGCCACCGCCAGCCAGGTGCCGGCGAGCAGCAGCCCGAGGGCCACCAGCACCGTCCGGGCCACCTCTAGACCGGTGTAGGGCAGCGCCCCACCCGGTGTCACCACAACTGCCGCAGGCGTCTGAGTGACACCGAGCACCTCAGGCGGCGCGGTGGTGGGGGTGGGCGGGGGCGGCAGGCAGTCCTGGGTGGTGGTCTGCGACGAGGCCACGATGCCGTCGATGGTGACAGCGATGGTGGCGGTCTCGTCCTCGTTCATCGGAACCAGCACCGGGGCCGTTCCGCCGAAGGCCTTGACCAGCACCGGCTGGCCGACGGGCTGGCCGTTCTTCCGGACGCCCATCAGCGCATCGACGCCACCGCCGTTGCGCAAGGTGACCTGCTGGCCGCCGGTGGCGCAGGCGAAGGTGGCGACCGGTTGGCAGGCGACGTTCACCTGCTGGTCGAACGACACGTCTGCCACCTGGCGACCAACTGCGAGCACCCCGACGGCCTCGAGGCCGTGAACGACATCGACGGGGATCGTGTACGACCCGTCCTCGAAGGCGGGGAGGACCACCGGCTTGGTCTGACCCGGGTCGACGGTGACGTCCTGGGTCGTGCCGTCGCGCGGGTCGGTCACCCGGAAGGTGACCGGAAGGTTCTTGCCGGGCGCCCCGTCGTTGATGAGCAGGATGGTGACGTCACCACCGAGCGCGGTGCAGGCCACCGAGCTGTCGACGACGGGAACACCAGGATCATCGCAGTCCACGGTGATCTTCAGGTCGGCCAACGGCTCTTCGTCGGCGGTGACGTCGTAGGTGTAGGAGCCATCAGCGATTCCGGAGAACTTCACCTCGGTGCTCTGACCAGCGGCCACGGTCCTCTCGACCAGGGGACCGGTCGGCGGCGTGACCACGAACTTCACCGGCTTGCCCGGGTTGGGTCCCGTGTTCGACAACGTGATGATGACGGTGCCGTCGTTGTCCGTGCACTCCTTGGCCACCGTGGCCGAACCCACCCCGGAGCAGTTGACGGTGACGGTCTGGCCGGCCAGCGCCTTGCCGTCGGCCGTCACCTGGTAGCTCTGGACACCGTCGGGCACATCGTTGAACACGACCGTCGTGCTCTGACCGGCAGCCACGACCTCCTGCACCGGAGCACCCGTCGGCGGGGTCACCACGAACGTCACCGGCTTGAAGTTCACCGGCGCCGTGTTCGACAAGGTCAACGTGACCTTGCCCCCCGTGGTCGTGCACTCCACCGCCTTGTCCACCGTCGGGGTACCCGCGCAGTTGACGGTCAGCACGACATCACTGAGCGCCTTGCCATCGGCGGCCACCTTGTACGTCTGCTGACCATCCGGCACGTTGTTGAACACCACGTCCTGGGATTGACCGGCAGCCACGACGTACTGCACCGGCTGACCACCGGGGGCCTGCACGGTGAACGTCACCGGCTTACCCGGGTTCGGCCCCTCGTTCTTCAAGGTGATCGTCACCGTGCCACCTGTGGTCGTGCACTCCACCTTGGAGGTGACATTCGGGACACCGTTGCAGTCGACCTCGACACCGGTGATGGTCTTGTCGATGTCAGTGCCACCGGGGTACTTGGCGATGACCTTGATGTCGTAGGTACCGTCGGGCACACCGGTGAAGTTCTCGGTCTTGGTCGCTCCGACCGCGACCTCGACGGTGCGCACGTCGGCGTTGTCGGTGGGGTTGGTGACCTTGTAGGTCACGGGAAGGGCGCCACCGGTGTTCTCGAGCTTCACGGCGACGGTGCCGCCGGACTCCGAGCACGTCACCGTGGCCGTGGCCTTCGGGGTGCCGGTGCAGCCGGTCGGGGCCGCCACCGCGAAGTAGGCACCGATGCCCTGGTTGTTGTTGTTGGGCGGGTTGGGCAGGGGATCAGGCGGGGAGACCACCTTGTTGTTGCCCGACTTCACCCACACCGCGGTGATCGGGTTGGTGGGGTCGTTCGTGAGCTCATGGGTCGGGCTCGAGAGACCCTCGATCTTCTGGGAGTTCGCGGGTCCCTGCTGCCAGATGATGTTGGAGAGGTCCTTCGTCGAGGTGATCTTCACCGTGGTGCAGGTCACCACGATCTTGATCTCCGGATTACAGTCCCTCGGCGCGGTCACGAGCACCTTGCGGGGGGCACCGACCCCGGGGCCGCTACCCCACTTCACCTGCTCCTGCACGAACACCGAGATCTGGGTCTGCCCGACGGGGAAATCGAACTCCGGCAGGGCCGGTGAGGCCGTCGAACCGAATCGGTAGTTGTTGGTGGAGTTGAACGCGCCCGTGGCGATCTCGACGTCGCCGGCCACGGGAGCACTCGGCCTCGCGGACGGGATGGCCGCGTTCCCGACGCGATACCAGACCCGAACACTGGTGTTGGTCCGCTGGGCGGAAGTCTGCGGTGGGATCGAGCCCCACGCCGTGGCCTTCCAACTGACCTTCCCGGCGCAGGTGGTGCCGGCCTCGATCTCGGAGTGGTGAGCGAACGCCGGTGGGGCGAACCCGATGATGAGGGACGCAACGATCGCGAAGACGGCGAGGATCGCGCCGCCTCGCTTCTTGTGCGTCTTCGACAATGAGGTCATGAGCCGTCTCCCGTACACGCGAGGTGCGCACGGGCGACCGGCCCGAACGCACTTTGAATGGTGCGTGGGGGCGGTTTCGCTCTAGCTCCCCGTCGGCCAAAGCGACCAATACAGCCGACGGATCTTCACTTCCCCTGGGTTCCGCTCCCGTCCGGTCACGGCTCCCGGGGAAAAGATACCCCGCCGCACCGACCGAGAAGAGCCGGAGCGGCCACTCTAGGTCACAATGAGGCAAACGGCCTACAGGTGCCCGAGGCCCAGTTCAACCACGCCACGCGGTTGTTCTACCGCTCAGCGTAGGGACACGGCCCCTTCAGCATCGACGTCGACCTCGACGGTCGACCCCTCGCCGTAGGTCCCCTGCAGCAGAGCCAGGGCCAAGGCGTCGCCGATCTCCCTCTGGATGACCCGCTTCAAGGGCCGCGCTCCGTAGGCCGGGTCGTACCCCTCGGCCGCCAAGCTCGCCTCGGCCGCCGCGGTCACGTCCAACGTGATCCGACGTCGCGCCAGGCGGGCCTTCAACGACTCGAGCTGGATCTGCACGATACGGGTGAGGTCGCCCTCGGTGAGGGGACGGAAGCGGACGATGTCGTCGATCCGGTTCACGAACTCCGGCTTGAAGAACTCCCGGGGGTCGCCGGCCAGATTCGACGTCATGATCAGCACGACGTTGGTGAAGTCGACCGTACGACCCTGACCGTCGGTGAGCCGGCCGTCGTCGAGGAGTTGCAGCAGCACATTGAACACGTCGGGGTGGGCCTTCTCGATCTCGTCGAGCAGGACCACCGCATACGGGCGTCGGCGCACCGCCTCCGTGAGCTGGCCGCCCTCGTCGTAGCCGACATAGCCGGGCGGCGCACCGATGAGCCGACTCACAGAAAACTTCTCCATGTACTCGCTCATGTCGATGCGCACCATCGCCCGCTCGTCGTCGAAGAGGAAGTCGGCCAACGATCGCGCCAGCTCGGTCTTGCCCACACCGGTGGGACCGAGGAACAGGAACGACCCGATGGGCCGATTCGGGTCGGAGAGCCCCGCCCGGCTGCGGCGGATGGCGTTGGCCACGGCCACGACGGCCTCGTCCTGGCCGACCACCCGATCGTGCAGCACCTCCTCCAAGCGCACGAGCTTGGCCATCTCCCCTTCCATGAGCCGGCTCACGGGTACGCCGGTCCACTTGCCGACGACCTCGGCGATGTCCTCCTCGTCGACCTCCTCCTTCAGCATCTTCTGCACGGATTGGAGCCCGTCGAGCGCCACCGACGCCTCGGCGACCCGGCGCTCGATCTCGGGGAGCTGGCCATAACGGATCTCCGCCGCCTTCTCGAGGTCGCCCTCACGCTCGAGCTCGAGGCGCTTCGTCTCGAGCTGCTCCTTGAGAGCGCGAATGCGGTCGATGGCGTCGCGCTCGCCCTGCCAATGAGCCTTCATCCCCGTGATCTGCGCGGTGAGGTTCGCCAGTTCCTCGTCGAGGGCGGCGAGACGATCAGCGGACGCGGCGTCGGTCTCCTTGGCCAACGCCACCCGCTCGATCTCGAGCTGGCGGATGCGACGCTCCACCACGTCGATCTCGGTGGGCATCGAGTCGATCTCGATGCGCAGCTTCGACGCCGCCTCGTCCATGAGATCGATGGCCTTGTCGGGCAGGAAGCGGCCGGTGAGGTAGCGGTCGGAGAGCACGGCCGCGGCCACCAGCGCCGCGTCCTGGATGCGCACTCCGTGGTGCACCTCGTAGCGCTCCTTGAGGCCGCGCAGGATGGCGATGGTGTCCTCGACCGACGGCTGATCGACGAAGACCTGTTGGAAGCGGCGCTCGAGGGCGGCGTCCTTCTCGATGTACTTGCGGAACTCGGCCAGGGTGGTGGCCCCGATCATCCGCAACTGGCCTCGGGCCAGGAGCGGCTTGAGCATGTTGCTGGCATCCATCGACCCCTCGGACGCCCCCGCGCCGACCACGGTGTGCATCTCGTCGATGAAGGTGACGACCTCGCCCCCGGAGTCGGTGATCTCCTTGAGCACTGCCTTCAACCGCTCCTCGAACTCACCGCGGTACTTGGCCCCTGCCACCATCGAGCTGAGGTCGAGGGAGATGACGCGCTTGTTCTTCAGGCTCTCGGGCACGTCACCTTCGACGATGCGTCGGGCCAGACCCTCCACGATGGCCGTCTTGCCCACACCGGGCTCACCGATGAGCACCGGGTTGTTTTTCGTTCGTCGGCTCAGCACCTGGATGACCCGGCGGATCTCGTCGTCGCGGCCGATGACCGGGTCGATCTTGCCCTCCCGAGCCGCCTCGGTGAGGTCGCGCCCGTACTTCTCGAGCGCCTGGTACTGGTCCTCGGGGTTCTGGCTGGTGACCCGGTGGCTTCCCCGCACATCGGCGAGCGCGGCGAGCAACGTCTCGCGATCGACGCCCACCCGGTCGGCCAGCGCCACCAGGAGGTGCTCGGCGGACAGGTACTCGTCGGTCAGTTCCCGCCGGAACTCGTCGGCCCGATCGATCAGGGCAGTGAGCTCGCGGCCCACCCTGGACTCGCCCCCGTAGGCCTTGGGTAGTTTCGACAACGCATCGTCGACCTTGTTGCGCAGGGCCATCGGCGCCACGCCGACCTTCTGCAGGATCGGCAACACGATGCCTTCCTCCTGGCCCAGAAGAGCCTGGAGGAGGTGGTCGGGGGTGACCTCGGGGTTGCTGGCCGTTCGCGCCGCGGCGATGGCGGTGTTCACGGCATCCTGGGTCTTCAGGGTCCAACGGTTCGGGTCGAGGGCCATGGTGGCGATCTCCTCTCTGGCGCGTGTTCGGTGGCGGATTCCTTCAACCTCGGGACGAGCGCCCGAGGAGCTGGCGGAGGACCTCGGAGGTCTCGCCGTAGCGGACCATGGCCTGGCGCACTGGCACGAGGTCACGGCGATAGGTGCGGTGGGTCTCGTCGACGGCATCAGCGGCGTCACGGCGGGCCTGGTCGAGCTCGGCCTGGATGGCGGCCAGCTGCTGTTCGAGCTCGAGCACCCGCTTGACCCCCGCCAGGTTGAGTCCATCGTCGGTGAGCGACTGGATGCGCTGCAGCAGGCCGATGTCGTCGTCGCTGTAGCGACGGCTGCCACCAACGGTGCGGGCCGGCTCGACGAGGCCCTTGCGCTCGTAGATGCGCAGGGTCTGAGGGTGGACCCCGGCCAGCTCGGCGGCGACCGAGATCACATACACCGCACGGGCCTCCCGTTTCTCGGAGGAGTTCGTCACGCCGGCCACGATCAGACCCCCAGGTGGGCGCGTGGCGAGTCGGGGAAGGCTTCGGCCATGGCCTCGACGGCCCGGCGTTGCTCGTCGGTGAGGGTGCTGGGGACGTCGACGTGGACGGTGACCAGGAGGTCGCCGACACCCTTCTTGGTGGTGACGCCCCGGCCCTTCACCCGCAGCACCTTGCCCGACGGGGTGCCCTCGGGCAGCTTGAGGGTGACAGTGGAGCCGTCGAGGGTGGGCACGGTGAGGCGGCCACCGAGCACCGCCTCGGCCAACGTGACGGGAACGGTGAGGGTGAGGTTGTCGCCATCGCGCCCGAAGACCGTGTCGGCGTCGACGTGGACGAGCACGAAGAGGTCGCCGGCCGGCCCGCCGTGGCGGCCGGCACCCCCCCGCCCCTTCAGCCGGATGCGCTGCCCGTCCTTCACCCCTTCGGGGATGCGGACCTTCACCTCGCGGGCCCGCCGCTCGACACCACTGCCGTGGCAGGCCGAGCACGGATCGACGACCACCGAGCCATTGCCCCCGCAGTTGGCACACGGGGTGGAGAACGAGAAGAGGCCCTGGTTGTCGTCGAGCACTCCGCGCCCGTGGCACACCGGGCACTCGGTCGGCATGGTGCCGGGCCTGGCGCCGGTGCCGTGGCAGGTGGTGCACCCGGCGTCGGAGGTGAGGTGCAAGGTGGTGGTGATACCGGCGACCGACTCACGAAACGGCAGGTGGAGCTCGGCCTCCAGGTCGGCGCCCCGCTGGGGGCCGGCGCCACGCGAGCCGGGGGCACCCCCTCGACCGCGACGCCCGAAGAGGCCACCGAGCAGGTCGCCCAGGTCGCCGGACTCGGTCCCACCCGGGCCCCCGAACCCTCCGGGGAATCCACCGCGGCCGGAGGAACCGCCGAAGCCTCCGACTGGCCCCATCTTGCGGACCTCGTCGTACTCCTTGCGCTTGGCCTCGTCGCCCACGACCTCGTAGGCCGCCGAGACCTCCTTGAAGCGATCCTCGGCGGCATCGTCGCCGGGGTTGGCGTCGGGGTGCAGCTCGCGGGCCAGCTTGCGGTAAGCGCGTGTGAGCTCCTTGGCCGTCGCCGTCTCCGAGACGCCCAGGACCTTGTAGTAGTCCTTGTCGAACCACTCACGTTGTGGGGCCACGGCGGCCTACTCCTGCCTCTCGCCATCAATGGACGTCGCGATGGAGGCGGCTCCGTCGGCGGGCCACCGCCGAACTGTCACCCGCGCACCTTGACCATGGCCGGGCGCACGACCCGGCCCTTCCAGACGTAGCCGGTGCGCAGGACCTCGACGACGACAGATTCGCCTCCGTCGCCGGCCTCGTGCAGCACGGCTTCGTGATGATTCGGATCGAACGGCTCGCCTTCGGGCGTCATGCGCTCGAGGCCGTCGCGTTCGAGCAGTTCGAGCAGCATCTTGGCGATGGGCTCCACGTCGGAGGACCCGTGCCCGATGGCCGCGTCACAGGCGTCGAGCACCACCAGCAACTTGTCGACGAGGTTGGCCGTGGCCCGCTCGCGGACTTCGGCCTCCTCACGCGCGGCCCGCTTGCGGTAGTTGTCGAACTCGGCCTTCAGGCGCAGCAGAGTGTCGCGGTACTCGTCCCGCTCGGCCGCGACCACCGCCGGGTCGGGCTCGGCTTCGAACTCGGCTTCGGCTCCGTGGGCGTCGGGGCCCGCCGCGTCAGCGTCGTGGAGGTCGGCGGCAAGGAGGTCCTCGAGGTCGTCAGCGGTGGGTGCGGTCGCGGGATCTTCCCCCGCGGCCGCCCCCTCACCAGGTGTCACTTGGCCTCGTCGTCGACGATCTCGGCGTCCACGACGTCATCGTCGTCAGGGGCCGAGCCGCTGCCACCACCGGCCGACGCACCAGCCGCCGACTCGTTGGCCGCAGCCTGCTGGTACAGCTTCTGGGTGAACTCCTGGCTGGCCGTCATGAGCGACTCGGTGGAGGTCTTGATGGCCTCCATGTCGGAACCGGCGACCGCCGTCTTCAGGTCGACCAGCTTGGTCTCGACGTTGGCCTTCTCCTCGGCCGAGATCTTGTCGCCCTGGTCCTTCAGGAGCTTCTCGGTCTGGTAGACGAGGGTGTCGGCCGAGTTGCGCACATCGGCTTCCTCGCGACGCTGGCGATCCTCCTCGGCGTGGGCCTCGGCGTCCTTCACCATCTGCTGGATGGCGTCCTTGGAGAGCGACGACTGACCGGTGATGGTCATGGACTGCTCCTTGTTGGTGGCGCGGTCCTTGGCCGAGACGTGCACGATGCCGTTGGCATCGATGTCGAAGGTGACCTCGATCTGGGGCACGCCACGCGGGGCGGGCGGAAGATCGACGAGCTGGAACTTGCCCAGGGTCTTGTTGAAGTTCGACATCTCGCGTTCGCCCTGCAGCACGTGGATCTCGACCGACGGCTGGTTGTCCTCGGCGGTGGTGAAGACCTCGGTGCGGCGGGTGGGGATGGTGGTGTTGCGCTCGATGAGCCGGGTCATGACGCTGCCCTTGGTCTCGATACCGAGCGACAGCGGCGTGACGTCGAGGAGGAGCACGTCCTTGACCTCGCCCTTGAGCACGCCGGCCTGTACGGCCGCGCCCACAGCCACGACCTCGTCGGGGTTGACGCCCTTGTGGGGGTCGTTACCGGTCATCTCCTTGACGAGGTCGACCACGGCCGGCATACGGGTGGATCCACCCACGAGCACGACGTGCTCGATGTCGCCCTTGGTGAGGCCGGCGTCCTTGATGGCCTGCTCGAACGGCACCCGGCAGCGCTCCAGGAGGTCGGCGGTGAGTTCCTGGAACTTGGCCCGGGTGAGCTGCTCGTCGAGGTGCAGGGGCCCGTCCTGGGTGGCGGTGATGAAGGGCAGGTTGATCTGGGTCTGCTGCACCTGCGACAGCTCGACCTTGGCCTTTTCGGCCGATTCCTTCAGGCGCTGCACGGCCATGTTGTCCTTCGACAAGTCGACGCCGTGGGCGGTCTTGAAGCTGTCGACGAGCCAGTCGATGACCCGCTGGTCCCAGTCGTCGCCGCCGAGTTTGGTGTCACCGTGGGTGGACTTGACCTCGAAGACGCCGTCGCCGATCTCGAGCACGGACACGTCGAAGGTGCCACCGCCGAGGTCGAACACCAGGATGGTCTGGTCGGTGGCGTCCTTGTCGAGGCCGTAGGCGAGCGCGGCGGCGGTGGGCTCGTTGATGATGCGCAGCACCTCGAGGCCGGCGATCTGGCCCGCCTCCTTGGTGGCGGTGCGCTGGGCGTCGTCGAAGTAGGCGGGCACGGTGATGACGGCCTGGGTGACGGTGTCGCCGAGGTAGGCCTCGGCGTCGCGCTTGAGCTTCATCAACGTGCGGGCCGAGATCTCCTGGGACGTGTAGTCCTTGCCGTCGATGTCGATCTTCCAGTTGGTGCCCATGTGGCGCTTCACGGAACGGATCGTGCGATCGGGGTTGGTGATGGCCTGGCGCTTGGCCACCTCGCCGACGAGGACTTCACCGTTCTTGGCGAAGGCGACCACCGACGGGGTGGTGCGGCTCCCCTCGGCGTTGGGGATGACGACGGGATCGCCGCCTTCGAGGACGGCGACGACCGAGTTGGTGGTACCGAGGTCGATACCGACAGCCTTGGGCATGACAGGTGCTCCTGGGGTTGGGTGACAGTGCTGCGGGGGGTCCGGGCGGTTCATAAGCCGAGGCCACATGAGACCACCAGAAAAGTTGAGTGTGACGATAACAACTTTGCCGACGAGTTCCCCATTCCCCGTTCGCAGGTTTTCCCGACGGCCGTCGGGCAGACTGACGGTCATGACCGCGTCACTCGTGCTGCTCCGCCACGGCCAGAGCACCTGGAACCTGGAGAACCTCTTCACCGGTTGGTTCGACGCCGACCTGACCGAGAAGGGACGGGCCGAGGCCGAGGCCTGCGGACCGGCGCTGGCCGATGCCGGCGTCGCGCCCGATCTGGTGCACACCTCTCGCCAGACCCGGGCCATCCGCACCGCCGACCTGGCCCTCGACGCCATCGATCGGCTGTGGATACCGGTCCGCCGTTCGTGGCGGCTCAACGAGCGCCACTACGGCGACCTCCAGGGCAAGGACAAGAAGCAGACCACCGCCGAACACGGGCCCGACATGGTGAAGGTCTGGCGGCGGAGCTACGACACCCCGCCCCCCGCCCTCGCCCTCGACGATCCCCGCCACCCCCGGTTCGACCCCCGCTACGCCGACCTGCCCCCCGATGTGCTCCCCGCCGCCGAATGCCTGGCCGACGTCGTCGCCCGCATGCTCCCCTACTGGTACGACGGCATCGTGCCCGACCTGCGCACCGGGGCCACCGTGCTCGTCGTGGCCCACGGCAACAGCCTGCGGGCACTGATCAAGCACCTCGACGGCATCTCCGACGCCGACATCGCCGAGGTCAACCTGCCGACCGGGGTCCCGATCCTCTACGAACTCGGCGCCGACATGATGCCCTCGGAGCAGGTGCCACTGACCGAGCGCTACCTCGGCGACACCGAGGCCGCCCGGGCCGCCGCCGACGCCGTGGCCCGCCAGGCCGGCTGACCCTCCCGACACGGGCAGGACCACTGCGGAAGGGCCCGGTCTCTCGACCGGGCCCTTCCGTCACATCAGGGCGAAACGGGTCTGCTGACCCAGCCGATGTCGGTCAGACGGCCTCGTCCCCGAGCTCGCCCGTACGGATCCGCAAGAGGGAACCGACCGGGAGGGTCCAGATCTTGCCGTCGCCGATGTTGCCCGTTCGAGCGGCATCGGCGATCGTCTGGGCCACGCTGGCGGCGTCGTCATCGGGAACGATCGCCTCCAGCTTGATCTTCGGCAGGAACTCGACGGTGTACTCCGCACCTCGGTAGGTCTCGGTGTGGCCACCCTGGCGACCGAATCCCTTGGCCTCGGTGATGGTGATCCCGGTGACACCAGCCGCCTTGAGGGCGTCCTTCACGGTGTCGAGCGAGTGAGGGCGAATGATTGCTGTGACTATGGTTGCCATGCGGTCTGCTCCTATCCCTTGGTGGAGACGAGGAGTTCCTCGCCCATGCCAGCCAGGACGTCATCGGAGTAGCCCGGCGCCCCGTGTTCGCTGAGGTCGAGACCCTCGAGTTCCTCGGCCGGGCTGACCCGGAGGATACCGATGGCCTTCATGCCACCGAAGAGGATTCCGGTGGTGACGGCAACCCAGGCGATGATGGCCAGAGCGCCGAGCACCTGGGTGACGAGGAGTTCGGTTCCTCCGCCCTCGAACAGCCCCTCGTCGATGGTGAACAGGCCAGCGGCGATGAGGCCCCAGAAGCCGGACACGGCGTGCACGGCGACGGCCCCGACCGGATCGTCGACCTTGAAGGCCCGCTCGAGGAGCAGCGCCGCCGGGACCACGATGATGCCGGCGAAGAAACCGATGATCAGTGCCGGAACGACATCCACCGTGCCGACGACGGCACAGATGGAGACGAGCCCGGCGAGCAGGCCGTTGCCAGCCATGGAGACATCTGGCTTCTTGAGCAGGACCCAGGAGCTGAGCAACGCCCCGGTCGCACCGGCACAGGCTGCGAAGAGCGTCAGCACGGCGATGACCGGCACGGACATGTCGGCTTGCAGGGCCGAGCCGGGGTTGAAGCCGAAGAAGCCGATGAAGAGAATCATGACACCGGTCAGCGCGAGCGGGATGGAGTGCGCCGGAATGGCCCGAGGCTTGCCGTCGGCTCCGAACTTGCCGATGCGGGGACCGAGGATGATGGCGCCCATGAGTGCCGCGATCCCACCAGTGAGGTGCACGAGGCCCGAGCCGGCGAAGTCGACGAAGCCACGCTCGTCGAGCCAGCCGCCGCCCCACTTCCAGCTCACGACGACCGGGTAGATGAGGCCGGTGATGAGCACGGTGTAGATGAGATACGAGACGAACTTCGTCCGCTCGGCGACGGCCCCGGCCACGATGGTGGCGGCGGTGGCCGCGAAAGCGGCCTGGAAGAAGAAGTCGGTCGAGACGCTGAGCGGATAGAAGTCCGGCCCGAGGGCGCTGAGATCGGGCAGCGGGTCCAGAAGACCGGGAACACCCCACCCTGCGAAACCGAACCACCCTCCCACGAACCCCGGGTAGGCGAGACCCCACCCGACGAGCCCGAACACCAACACGCCGAGCGCAGCGTCCATGAGGCTCTTCATCATCATGTTGGCCGAGTTCTTGGCCCGGGTGAGACCCACGGCCAGCAGCGCGAAACCGGCCTGCATGAAGAACACGAGTACACCGGCGACAAAGATGAAGATGTTGTCGAGGATCACGGTCTGAGCGATGTCCGCCGCCGTTCCCGTGAAGCGTTCCACCAGTTCGGCCTCGACGACAGTGACGTCGACGGTGGTGTCCCCCTCTTGCGCGAGCGCAGGGACAGCGCCTAACAGCAGCACCGCTGCGACCAGGCCCCCTCCCAGGAGCATCTTGAAGCGCATGCATTCTTCCTTTCTCTGGGTCATCATGGTGACGGGGACAGGCGCTGACCGGCGGTGCGTTCAACCTCTCTGGCTTCCGTCTGAACGATTGCTGAAGTTAGAGGAGGGCGGTTTCCGGGGAATCTCCCCCGCATTACGGCTGGCCGTCACTCTTGTTACGAGAGTGTTTCGCCGCCGGTGCGACACCGTCTCAGGCGGTGCGCTCCCCAAGAGCGGTGACGCCTTCCAACCCTGCCTCACCACCGCCCTCGGCCGGCGCGGCCTGCTCCAGCAGGTAGCCACGCGAGCGCACGGTCTTGATCACGAGGGCCAGCGGCGCAATACGTCGGCGCACCCGCAGCATGTGGACGTCGAGGGCGTTGCGACCGGGGGCACCTTGGGGCCAGCCGGCGCGGGCCAACTGTTCCCGGCTCACCACTGCGCCGAAGCGGTCGAGCAGCGCCGCCATCAGCCGGGCTTCCACCGGCGGTAGCGACACCCAGTCGCCACCGCTGCGCAAGACCCCGTCGGGGTCGAGCACCGGTCGTGACGGCTGATGAGTTGCCGTTCGCGCCAGCACGGCGCGCGACCGCGCCTCCACGTCCTCGCTGGTCGCGGGGAGGCGAATCCAGTCCTCGAGGCAATCGATCAATGTTGGGGGAGGGTTGTCCGGGTCGACGAGCAGGAGCCGGGGATGACCCTGACGGGCCAGAACCTCTCGGCGTTCCTTCTCGTGCGGCCAGCGCAGGAGCACGACGTCCACCACCCGACCGTACGAAAGCGCTGTTTCCGGGATGTTTCGCAGTGGTGAAGCAAGAAGGAACCGGACGCGAAGAGCTCGTGGCCGTCAGAGGCGCACGCCCGCCCCGATCTCCCTAAGCTGCGGCCATGGCACGAGACGCATGGCTCAACCATCTGGCCCAGGTTCCGATGTTCGCGCACTGCTCGAAAAAGGAACTGCAGCAGGTGGCCCAGGCCACCATGGAGGTCTCGGCCCCCGACGGTCGGGTGCTCGTCCGGGAGGGCGAACCGGGGCACGAGTGCTTCATCATCATCGAGGGCCACGCCCGAGTGGAGCGCAACGGGGCCGTGGTGGCCACCCTCGGGCCCGACGACGTGGTGGGCGAGTTGGCCCCGCTGACGGGCGGACCCCGCACGGCCACCGTCACCGCCGAAGGCCCGCTCGACGTCCTGGTCATCGGCCAACGGGAGTTCGCAGCGCTGCTCGACGAGATTCCCGGGTTCGCCAACCGGGTGCTGCACGAGTTGGCCCACCGCATGCGTGACCTCGACGAACGCGCCTACGGCTGACCCCTCGCCGCGAGTGGGGTGTCCTCCCGGCCCGCGAGTACGTTTTCGTTCGTATGGACGCCACCAAGAAGCGCCTGAAGGCCCCCCAGCTGGTCCTGCTCATCGGCCTCGCCGTCGCCGTCTTCACGGCACTGTCCGGCATCGGGACGTCCCTGTTCGGCCAGACCGAGGACAACCCGGTCAGTCGTGAGGTGTTCGGGGGCATACCCACCCCGCTGAAGGTCGCCTTCTACACGATGATCCCCGTGTTGTTGCTCTACGGGGCGATCATGTTCAGCCAGCGGGTCACCAACTGGACACGGGGCAAGCCCGACAACCGGGCCACCACGGCGAAGAACGTGAAACGGCGCCTCGGCGACTTCCGCGCCGGCGTCTACATGCAGACCCTCATGCGTGACCCGGCCGCTGGCATCATGCACTCGCTCATCTACTTCTCGTTCCTGGTGCTGCTCGCCGTCACCACCATCCTCGAGATCAACCACATCCTCCCCGCCAACCTCAAGTTCCTGAGCGGTCGGGTCTACCAGGGCTACTCATTCGTCGGCGATGCCGCCGGGCTGGCGCTGTTCGTCGGTGTCGTGTGGGCCATCGTGCGCCGATACGGGCAACGCCCGTATCGCATCCGCATCAAGTCGAAGCCCGAACACATGGTGATCCTGGGCGTGTTCCTGTCGCTCGCCGTCACCGGGTTCATGGCCGAGGCCTACCGCATCGCCGAGGAGGGAACCCCCGCGTACGAGAAGTGGTCGTTCGTCGGCTATCCGATCGCCCTTCTCGTCGACGGCGGCGGCAACCTGGCCGGCTGGCACCAGTTCTGGTGGATCGCCCACGTGGTCACGTTCATGGCCTTCCTCGTGATCCTGCCCGTAACGATGCTGCGCCACATGTTCACCTCACCGCTGAACATGTACCTGAAGGACCGCGACCGCCCCAAGGGCGCGATGAAGCCGATGCCGAACCTCATGGAGACCGAGCTCGAGAGTTTCGGGGCCTCCACCATCGAGGACTTCACCTGGAAGCAACTGCTCGACACCGACGCCTGCACCATGTGCGGCCGGTGCACCGCAGTGTGCCCGGCGCAGGCCACCGGCAAGCCCCTCGACCCGCGCGAGATCGTGCTGAAGGTAGGGGAGGTCATGGCCGCCACCGGGTTGCCGCGCGTGTCACCGCCCATCGGCACCGACCCCGAGATCGTCATCTCGACCAATTCGGTCTTCGAGCGCATCACCCCCGAAGAGATCTGGGCCTGCACCACCTGCAAGGCCTGCGACGAGGCCTGCCCGGTGAACATCGAGATCCTCGACAAGATCCTCGACATGCGCCGCTACCTGTCGCTCATGGAGTCGAACTTCCCCACCGAGCTGGGCAACGCGTACCGGTCGATGGAGAACTCCGGCAACCCGTGGGGTATCAGCCAGAACGAGCGGGCCGACTGGGCCGACAAGATCGAGGGCATCGAGATCCTCGACGGCACCAGCCCCCTCGAGGCCGAGTACCTCTACTGGGTGGGGTGTGCCGGCTCCTTCGACGACAAGAACAAGAAGGTCACCCAGGCCATGGCGCAACTCATGCAGCGCGCCGGGGTGTCGTTCGCCATCCTCGGCCCGGCCGAGATGTGCACGGGCGACCCCGCCCGCCGGTCGGGCAACGAGTACATCTTCCAGATGCTGGCCATGCAGAACGTCGAGACGCTCAACGGCATGGGGGTCAAGAAGATCGTCACCCAGTGCCCGCACTGCTTCAACACGCTTTCCAACGAGTACCCGCAGCTCGGAGGACACTACGAGGTGGTGCACCACAGCCAGTTCATCGAGTGGCTCATCGACCAGGGCAAGCTCGACATGACCAACGCCCGCCTCGACGAGCGGGTGGTGTACCACGACTCGTGCTATCTCGGTCGCCACAACGACGTGTACATGTCGCCGCGCAACGTGATCGGCTCCCTGGCCGGCATCGAGATCGTGGAAGCCGAGCGCAACGGCACCAAGGGCATGTGCTGCGGTGCCGGCGGGGCCCGCATGTGGATGGAGGAGCACACCGGCAAGCAGGTCAACGTCGAACGTTCTCAAGAGCTCATCGCGACCGGTGCGAGTAAGATCGCCGTCGCCTGTCCGTTCTGCTACATCATGATCGACGACGGGGTGAAGGGACAGGGCCTCGGCGAGGACGAGGTGCGCGTGGCCGACATCTCGATGCACATTCTCGAAGCCATCGAGCAAGGCGAGCGGGAGGGGACCCAGATCGGTGCCGGAGCAGTCGAAGAGTGAGCCGCTGAGCATCCTGGTCGTCGTCGACGACGACGCCGCAGGCACCTTGCTGCACCGACTGATCGGTGAGCAGGGCTGGGATGCTCACCTCACCCACGATGCTGTTGGCGCCATTGGCGAGCTGGAGCAGGCCGACCCGCCCTATGCGGCCGTGGTGCTGGACCTCGACATCGCCTCGGGCACGAGCAGCGTCAAGGCCCTCGCCGACATCCGCCGGATTCCCGGAGACGTGGCTCGGGTACCGGTGGTGGTGTGCAGCTGGGGCGACGACGACCGGCCCAAGGCCTGGATGAACGGCGCCGACGGTCACCTGGTGCGCCCGTTTCACGCCAGCGTCCTGCACACCGCGCTCGTCGATGCGATCGAGCGCCCCGACAGCCAACGCGAGGATCACCGCAAGCGCCAACTCGGTCTGCCCGCCCCACCCGCCCCGGACTGAGCGTCGGCCCCACGGGGGTCAGGGCACTCAGCCGAAGTTCTCCCAATAGCGGCTGGGACGGGGCCCGACCTGGCCCTGGTACTTGGAACCGACCTCAGCCGAGCCGTAAGGGTGATCGGCCGGGGTGGTCATGCGCAGGAAACTGATCTGACCGATCTTCATACCGGGATACAACGTGATCGGGAGGGTGGCCACGTTGGAGAGTTCGAGGGTGAGCTGGCCGTCCCAGCCGGCATCGACGAAGCCCGCGGTCGAATGAATGAGCAGACCGAGCCGACCGAGGCTCGACTTGCCTTCCAACCTCGCCACCAGGTCGGCGGGCAGGGCGACACGCTCGCTGGTGGAGCCGAGCACGAACTCGCCGGGGTGGAGGATGAAGACGTCGTCGACGCCGATCTCCACCAGCTCGGTGAGCTCCTCGAGGTTCTGCTTCACGTCGATGTAGCCCATCGTGTGGTTGCGGAACACGCGGAAGTAGCGGTCGATGTGCAGATCGACCGAGGACGGTTGGATGCAGGACTCGTCGAGCGGGTCGATGACGATGCGCCCGGCGGCGAGCTCCTCGCGAATGGTGCGGTCGGAGAGGATCACGTCCGCCGACGCTACTCAGTCGGGCGGGGGCCGGGCACCCGCCGCGGCCGGCACCCGGTCGGAGGCCGAGGCCCGATCCCCTAGCGTTCACGTCCGAGGCCGCCAGGGGGGCGGTCGACCAAGGAGCACGACGTGGCGTTCGTCGAGATCGACCGACCCCATCCGCACGTCACGGATCACGTTGAACCGACCGGAGCGCATGAACGCCATGGCCTTCGACGTGATGTTGCCGTTGCGCCAGGCGATCGACGAGGTGAGCCACGACAACACCACCCGGGTGGTGGTCCTCACCGGGGCCGCGACGTCCTGGCCGACGAGGCCATCAAGGCTCGATCAGAGGGTCGCCCTCCCGTGTATTGCGACTGAACGGATGCTCAACCGTCGCGTTGGCAAGCCGATGGTCCCCCGACGGGTGGCGACACCATCGACCATCGACCGGGCTCGAACAAGGGAGCAGAAGTGACAGGACTACCGGGCACAACCGTGACCGTCACCGGGGCCGGCGGCCACATCGGGGGCACGCTCGTGCGCACCCTGCTCGAGAAGGGAGCCAAGGTGCGCGCCGCCGACCTCCAGCCCTCCGCCGCCCTCGACGGGCTCGACGTCGAGTTCGTACCGATCGACGTGCTCCGCCCCGAAACCCTCGCCCCGGCGTTCGAGCGTGCGGACATGGTGTTCCACCTCGCCGCGTTGATCTCGATCGTGGGTGACCCCACCGGTCACGTCTGGAAGGTGAACGTCGGCGGAGCCGCCAACGCCGCCCGCGCCGCGCTCGAGGCCGGCGTCACCCGCTACGTCCATTGCAGCTCGGTGCACGCGTTCGACCTCGAGCGATGTGGCCCATCGCTCGACGAATCGGCTCCACGGACGGTCGGACGCCACGCACCCGTGTACGACCGGTCGAAGTTCGCCGCCGAGCAGGAGGTCCGGGCGGTGGTGGCCGAAGGCCTCGACGCAGTCATCGTGAACCCGTCGGGCGTGTTCGGCCCGCTCGACTTCCGGCGGTCCCGGATGGGCGAGACCATCCTCCAGCTTCGCGACGGCAGGATCCCGGTGAACATCGGTGGGGGTTTCGACTTCGTGGACGTGCGCGACGTGGCCGCGGGCATGGTGCTGGCCATGGAGCAAGGCCGCACCGGAGAGAACTACCTGCTGTCGGGCACCCGGCTGTCGATCAAGGACCTCGGCCGGCTGGTGGCGGAGCGGTCGGGTCGGCCAGCGCCACGCTTCAGCATCCCGCTCGGTCTGGTGAAGCCCTTCGCCGGCCTCGTCCTGCGGCTCACACCGAAGGACCGGATCCCGATCTTCACACCCGAGTCGGTCCACGCGCTCGAGTACTCCCCCACGGTGAGCCACTACAAGGCGGCGACCGAGCTCGGGTATGCGGCCCGCCCGCCCCGCGCCACGGTGTCCGACACCCTTGCCTGGTGGGACGAACACGAGCGGGGCGATCAGCCGCCCCCCATCGCCTGATCGAGCGACCTGGGGCCACCCGCGTCCAACCGGTTCCCCGGGCTCCCCCTCGAATCGGCCCGCTCGATCTCACCGCAAAGCCGAACCGGCGATGGGCACCCGCCCCCGACCGCGCCCTGGCCCATCTCGCTACCGCGCCTACTGTCCTCGCCGTGGGAGTCGAGCGATCAGGTTCGCTCGCGAGAACTGCTCGATGCTGCGGCGGATGCCGGTGGGGTGAGGCCCCACCTCAGGAGTCGCCGATGCCGGGCATGTTGTGCACGTAGGACTTCTCCTCGACGCGCTTCTTGATCCGCCAACCTTCGGCAGTGCGGACCATCTCGTCGACGTACCAGAGCCCGCAGTAGAAGACCTGCACCTTCTCGTCGCCGACGGACATCACCATCGGGTTGTGACAGATCGTCTTCACCTGGGCGGTGTCGCCGTCGATGGCGATCTGGCTGGTCGACACCATGTGCTGGAACGACTGGAACATCGGCATGGTGTCGGTGAGGAACTTCTTGGTGTCGGGCAGGTTGCCGGCCGTGCCCCCGAAGACCGTGTAGTCGATCCAGGCGTCGGGCGTGAAGACGTCGTCGAGAGCCTCGAAGTCGCGGGTGTCGATGGCGTAGCTGTACTTCACGAGGAGGTCCTGGATCTCCATGCGATCGGAGATCTCCTGCAGCGTCATCGTCATCGGTGTTCGCCCCCCAGAGGCTGTCGTGGTCGGCGACACTCTAGAGCCGGCCGACCGGGAGTGCGGATGACGCCGCCGGAGGTGGTTCGTCTACAGTCTCCGGTGCAGTCCGCCGTCGAACACGGCACCCTGCGGGTGTAGTTCAGAGGCAGAACATCAGCTTCCCAAGCTGAGAACGCGAGTTCGATTCTCGTCACCCGCTCCACAGCGAGGCCAGGCCACGAGCCGGCGGCGCCCGTGGCGTCGCTCAGCCGGTGAAGTTGGAGTGACCGCACTTGCCGTCGCGGGATTCACCGCAGTGGTCGTCGGGGTGACCACGCCGTAACAGCTTCGCTGATCGAACACCTGCACCCATGAATCCTCCAAGACTCGACAAGAACCAGCGAAACGTAGCCGGCACCCGGGGCAACCTGCTCCGAGCAAGACCTCCTTGTTGCGGCGATGACCCGGAGATCATTCATTTTCCCGGCCCCGACACCGATGTAAGGTTCTGCCGCTCTGATTCAGGGCATCTCCCGGTCTGTCCTTTGGGCAGCCACAGGAAAGGCCAAACCACATGAAGCGACTCATCGGGCTGCTTGCAGCCACCGCCCTGCTCACCGGAGGAGCCCTCGTGGGCAGCACCTCCGCCGGTGCCGCCGCCACCACCACCCCGGTGGTACCCATCATCCAGAACATACCGATCGGCAGCTTGCCCGTCTTGGTGCCCGTCGGCGCCTCCGCCGCCGTGTACGCCATCCATGGTCTCAACCTCGACGGCCAGGATGCGCAGTCCGACGGCGGCACCCCCGTCACCGTGTGCGCCGACGGCGCAACGCTCATCGGCGACTTCCAGTTCGGTGACATCGGCGGACCGGTCCCCCTCCCGTACGGTGCGGACGTGAACATCGCCGTCTACCTGGGAGCCAACGTCCCCTGCGGGTCGGCGACACCCGCCATCGACCAGGACATCACGGTGCCCGCGGTTCCCGCCGTCGCTCTCGTGGCCACCGCCGGCCCCGACGGGGTACTCACCCTGCTGCCCGTGGTGCTCGACACCGACGTGCCGTTTCGGTGCGACTCGTCACAGCTCGACTCCCTCAACACCCCGCAGGGCAACGGCGAGAACTACGAATCTCGCCTCGGAGCCGTACACGCCGCAGCCGCGCCCGAGGTCGCCGTCTCAGTCGATGGCACCACCGCCGGCGAACTCGTCTTCGGTGAGTCACTCTTCGCCGACGTGCCCGCCAACACGTACTCCGTCGAGGTCACCCTCGGCGGTACTCCGATCGTCGGTCCTGCCGACATCGATATCCCGGAGTGCACCCTGACCGTCGTGTACGTCGTCGGCAACCAGCCCGTCGCCGCACCCGTCACCACGACCACCACCGGCCCGGCCCCGGCCGCCGCCGCGGTGACGGCTCGCCCGGCCTTCACCGGCTGAACCACGGTCCAGGAACCAGAACGAAAGGCGACCCGGGACCATGGTCCCGGGTCGCTTCGCGTGCGAGAACCCTGATGACACACGAAGGACTCCGCCCGCCTCGCCCGCTGTCGCCAGACCGATGCCCGACCGATGCCCGACCGGTACCGCAACCGAGTTCCTGTCGCATCGGCGCGGCGCGTCGAACTTTTGGGCCACACGACGGCGGAGCCATCTTCCCTTCCGCAATCGACTCCACTACCTTCAGCGTGTCTGTGACTCCATGTTGAAGTCATCCGCCTTTACGAAAGGCCAACAACCATGAAGCGACTCATCGGGCTGCTCACAGCCACCGCCCTGCTCACCGGAGGAGCGCTCGTGGGCAGCACCTCCGCCGGTGCCGCCGCCACCACCACCCCGGTGGTCCCCATCATCCAGAACATATCGATCGGCAACTTGCCCGTCGTCGTGCCCACAGTCAGCGTCGCCCAGGTGTACGCCATCCATGGTCTCAACCTCGATGGCCAGGACGCGCAGTCCGACGGCGGCACCCCCGTCACGGTGTGCAAAGACGGTGCGACGCTCATCGGCGACCTCCAGTTCGGCGACATCGGCGGACCGGTCAACATTCTTCAGGGGGCGGACGTGAACATCGCCGTCTACCTGGGAGCCGACGTCCCCTGCGGTTCGGCGACACCTGTCATCGACCAGGACATCACCGTGCCCGAGGTGGCCGGCGTCGCTCTCGTGGCCACCGCTGGTCCCAACGGGGTACTCACCCTGCTACCCGTCGTGCTCGACGTGTCCTTCCCCGGTGCATGCGTCGCGAACGCATCCCAGGGCGTGGCGCCGGCACCCAACTCGCGTCTCGGAGCCGTGCATGCGGCAGCGGCGAAGGGGGTCGAAGTCACCGTCGACGGCGGCGCTCCCGCGAGCCTGATCTTCGGGGAGTCGAACTTCGCCAACGTTCCCGCCAACACGTATTCCGTCGAGGTCAGCCTGGACGGCACCCCGATCGTCGGCCCCGCCGACATCGAAGTCCCCCCGTGCACCCTGACCGTCGTGTACGTCGTCGGCAACCAGCCCGTCGCCGCACCCGTCACCACGACCACCACCGCCCCGGCCCCGGCTGCCGCTGCGGTGACGGCTCGCCCGGCCTTCACCGGCTGAACCACGGTCCAGGAACCAGAACGAAAGGCGACCCGGGACCATGGTCCCGGGTCGCTTCGCGTGCGGGCCCGGTGATCGCCGCCCGAGCACGCCCCACCCACTCGACCCGCCGGTCACGCCTACGCTCGCAAGGTGCAGCACCGGAGCTTCTGTCGCATCTGCGCGGCGGCGTGCGGGATCGTGGTCACCGTCGACGACGACGGCACTGTGAGCCAGGTTCGCGGTGATCCCGAGCACCCCGTGTCGAACGGGTACACGTGTCCCAAGGGTCGGGCCCTCCCCGCCTTCCACCACCGACCCGACCGGCTCGACCACCCCACGGTCGGCCGCAACGTCTCGACATGGGGCGGGGCCCTCGACGACCTCGGGGCCCGGCTCGGGGCGCTGATCGCCGAGCACGGTCCACAGTCGATCGGCTTCTATCTCGGCACCGGCCTGGCCTACGACATCGCCGGGTGGCTCACTGCGGAGCGACTGATCGCCACGCTCGGTACCCGCCAGCGCTACACGCCGGTCACCATCGACAACGCACCGGCGCTGCTGGCGGCCGAGCTGGTGGGTGGATCGTCGCAGCTCAACCCCGTGTGGGACCCCGACCGGTCGACGTTGCTGGTGCTTTTCGCCACCAACCCGGTGGTGTCGCACGGCTACGGCACCACGCTGGCCGACCCGGTCACGAAGCTGCGGCGGTTCCGGGCCGGCGGCGGCCGGGTGTGGGTGCTCGACCCGCGCCGCACCGAGACCGCCGCCCTGGCCGACGAGCACGTCGCCCTGCGGGCCGGCACCGACCACCTGGTGTTGGCGTGGCTGGTGCGCGAGCTCCTCGCCGACGGCGCCGATGGACGCGAGCTGGAACAGGCATGCCGACCCGAGGAGATCGAATCGGTCCGCGTCGCGGTGGCGCCGTTCGATCGGGCCCGGGTGGCGGCGGCCACCGGCGCGAGCACCGACCAACTCGACGCGTTGCTCGCGGCCGTACGCGCGGCACCGGGCCAGGTGGCGGTGATGGTCGGCACCGGCGTGATGATGAGCGCCCACGGCCTGGTGACCGAGTGGCTGCGCTGGGTGCTGCTGATCCTCACGGGTTCGCTCGACCGGGGCGGGGCCATGCGCTTCAACGACGGGCTTCTCTTCCCCCTCGAAGGACGGCTGCGGGCTCCGGGTGAACCGGCCCCGCCCCCTCCGGGGCCGCCCAGCCGGCCCGAGCTGTCGGGATGGGCCGGGCAGTACCCGTGTGTGGCCATGGCCGACGAGATCGAGGCCGGGAACCTCCGGGCCCTCGTGGTGGTGGGGGGCAGTCCGCTGACCGCCTTCCCCGACCCCGCCCGCACCCGGGAGGCCCTCGGGGCGCTCGACACGCTGGCCGTGCTCGACGTGGCCGAGACACCGCTCACCGCCATGGCCTCCCACATCCTGCCGGTGACCGGGCAACTCGAGCGGGCCGACCTGTCGATGCTCGAGAACGTGGGGTTCCGCAACGGCACCGCGTTCACGCCGGCGATGGTGCCCGCGGGCGCCTCCCGCCAGCCGGCCTGGTGGGTGCTGGCCCAGGTGGCGCGGCGCCTGGGTGTGGATGCCCTGGGCGGACAGCGCGACCCGGACGCCTCGAGCGACGAAGACGTGCTCCGGGGTCTGGCCCGCGGGGCACGGGTGCCGTTCGACGAGATCGTGGCCAACGGCCCCCACGGCACCACCACCACCCCGGCCGACGGCTGGGTGCACGACAACGTGCTGCACGAAGGACGTTGGCATCTCGCGCCGACGGCGATGATCGAGCGTCTCCATCAGCTCGCCCAGGATCACCGGCCCTCACCCGCGCTGGTCCTCGTCCCCCGCCGTCAGGTGCGCACGGTCAACGCCACCGCCTACGGCCGACCCGACCCCGCCCGCATCGTGCTGCACCCGCTCGACGGGGCCGATGCCGGCGTCGGCGACGCCGACGCGATGCGGATCACCAGCACCCACGGCACGCTCACCGGCATCGCGACCCTCGACCCGACCATCGCCCCCGGCACCGTGGCCGTCACCCACGGTCGCGGTGAGCTCCTGGTGAGCAACCTGATCGGGTCGGTCGATGACGTGGACCCTCTCACCGGAATGCCGCAGGCCTCCGGCGTGGCCGTCACCATCTCCCGGGGCGGCTGACCCGCGAACTGGGGGAGACTGGGCTTTGTGGGCCCACAGCTACGCGGGATGGTTCGGGCCAGCCACTTCCAACCCACGCTCGCCGTCACTGCCATCGCCTCGGCGCTGGCCCTGTCCACGGGGAGGGGACTGTCGACGCTGGCCGTCGCCACCGCCGTGTTGGCCGGGCAGTTCTCCGTCGGTTGGAGTAACGACTACCTCGACCGCGACCGCGACCGGGCGACCGGGCGCACCGACAAACCGATCGTGGCCGGCGACGTGCCCGAGCGGCTCGTTCGCAACGGCGCCATCACCGCAGCGGCCGTGTGTGTGCCGTTGTCGATGCTGTCGGGCTGGCGGGCCGGGCTCGTCCACCTCGTCGCCGTGGCTCTGGCGTGGGCCTACAACGCCGGGCTCAAGCGCACGCTCGTCAGCGTGGTGCCCTACGCCCTCGCCTTCGGGCTGCTCCCCGCCTTCGTGACCCTCGGGGCGCGCGATCACCCGTGGTCCCCGGCCTGGGCCACGGTGGCCGCCGCGCTCATGGGATCGGGCGCCCACTTCGTCAACACGCTGGCCGATCGCGATGCCGACGCCGCCACCGGTGTGCGGGGTCTGCCCCAGCGCCTGTCGGCCCCGGGTTCACTGGTCACCGGTGCGCTGCTCATGGGCACGGCGCTCGGCGTGCTGGCGGTGGGGCCCCCAGGATCACCGTCGGCGGTCACCACCGTGCTGTTGGCCGTAGGGGCGGCGGCCCTCGCCGGGGTGATCGTGGCCGCCGTCAACGCACGCGAGCGAACGGCGTGGTCGCTCACCCTCGTGGTCGCCGCCACCGCCGTGGCCGCCCTCGTCGTCAACGGAGACGCCCTCGTACCCGGGCCATGATGACAACCGCGCTGATCCTGGCCGGTCTCTTCGCCACCGGTTCACTCCCGACCCGCCGAGCCGCCGACGAGCCGGCCGCCGCCGACCCCGACGGGACCTGACCAGCGGCGCAACCCGCCCGCTGTCGCGACACTGACGCGATCCCCTACGATGATGACCGGCGATTTCCGGGGCCACCGTCCCGACCGGGCAGACGGTGGAACCGAGGGCGTGACGGGAGGCCGGCGATGGACAACCAGGATGACGCGACCCCCGAGCCCCACCGGCGCGACTCCGACGTTCCCGAGCTCGTTGCCCCCGAGACGTCGGTCGCCGACCCCCGCCCCACGTGGCGGGCCTGGCCGATCCTGGCCGTCTTCGTCGTGCTCGTCATCGCCGGCGGCCTCACCCTGGGCTCCGACGACTCCCGGCGGGTGGATGCCCAGGGGGCACCGACGCCACCGTCAGCGGCTTCGGCGACCGGAGCTCCCACCACCACCGTCGCCCCCACGACCACGACCGCACCCACCACCACCGTCGCCCCCACCACCACGACGGCCGCCGCGGTCACCGAACAGCTACTGCCGGCAACGGTGACACCCGTGGGCCCGGTCGACGGCGCGGTGCCGTCCATCTCGCGGGTGGCCACCACCGACCCGGTCATCTTCGTGACCATCGACGACGGTCAGGTGGCCGACCCCCGGGTCCTCGAATACCTCACGACCACCCGGATGCCGGTGACGATGTTCCTCAACGACTCCCCGGCCCGCGCCCACCGTGACTACTTCGAGGCCCTGCGCCTCCTCGGCAACTCGGTGAACAGCCACACCCAGAGCCACACGAACCTGAAGAAGCTCGGTCCCGAGCAGCAGGGCGCCGAGATCTGCGGCATGGTGAACGTGCTGAACGAGCTGTTCGGCACCCATGGCGGGTTCTTCCGAGCACCGTACGGCGACCTGCCCGCCTCGGCCCGCCGACAGGCCGCCACCTGCGGGATCCG
>Ga0335397_10001214_pt1 | contig 35003 bp, 30 predicted proteins | sample MAT04_FD_205740 | JGI IMG/M metagenome (GOLD analysis project Ga0335397, IMG submission 205740) | Freshwater microbial communities from Lake Fryxell liftoff mats and glacier meltwater in Antarctica - MAT-04 (spades assembly) (version 2) ... | reverse complement strand
TCTTTTCACCTTTCCCTCGCGGTACTTGTTCACTATCGGTCGCCAATTAGTATTTAGCCTTACGCCGTGGTCGGCGTGGATTCACGCGAAGCTTCACTTGCATCGCGTTACTCAGGGACTCCCTAGACCTGCTCGGATTTTCGATTACGGGCCTCTCACCCTCTATGGAGCGATTTTCCATTCGCTTCATCTAATCGTTGCAGTATCACATCGGGGCCCTACAACCCCCATAGCAAGCTATGGGTTTGGGCTGTTCCGCTTTCGCTCGCCGCTACTTACGGAATCGTTTCACTTTCTTTTCCTCCGGTTACTGAGATGTTTCACTTCACCGGGTTTCGCTCTGATTTGCTATGTATTCGCAAATCAGTAACAGGGTGTTACCCCTGCTGGGTTATCCCATTCGGAGATGCACGGGTCAAAGCGTATTTGCCGCTATCCGTGCCTTATCGCAGCTTATCACGTCCTTCATCGCCTATTGGCACCAAGGCATCCATCATGTGCTCTTTGTAGCTTGATCAATCGTATCCTCCTGATCCGAAGACCAGGGGAAATTTGTGATAACTGAAATTCTCTGACCGTCTTGCGACGGTCGAATTTCAGACTCAACTCTAAAAGTTGTATTACTTACCTGTATGTAGATGTCAAAGAACCAGCAATGCCATAAGGCCTGCGGTAAGTTTCGATTCGGGAATCTCTTCCTTGCTCAAACTCAAAACGGTCGTTGTTTGCTTGATTCACCTGTGAACACAGATCCGCTGGTGGGCGTGGCAGGATTCGAACCTGCGACCCTGCGCTTATCAAGCGCATGCTCTAACCAACTGAGCTACACGCCCAATGGTGAGGGAAAAGGGGCGGCAGGGGAGTGGAGGCATGGGGATTCGAACCCCAGACCTATAGCTTGCAAAGCTACCGCTCTACCAACTGAGCTATGCCCCCTATAAAATGGTGTGGGTGGGATCGAATCACTGCCTCCGCTGCCGGACGCATCGGGAATCGAAGCAAAAACTGAATTGTGCGCTACCGTTTCAGAGTCTCTGAGCCACCGCGCCTTTCGTTGCGATGGTCTTAGGGTCGCGTCGGCCTGACCGAAGTCAGGACATTAGCGATCGACCTATGCCGGCCACTCGTGAGAGGGCTGAGGCATTTCTCCTTAGAAAGGAGGTGATCCAGCCGCAGGTTCCCCTACGGCTACCTTGTTACGACTTCATCCCAGTTACCACCCATACCTTAGGGCACTGCCTCCTTGCGGTTGGCGCATGCACTTCGGGTACAAGTGACTTCCATGATGTGACGGGCGGTGTGTACAAGGCCCGGGAACGTATTCACGGCGCCGTAGCTGATGCGCCATTACTAGCGATTCCGGCTTCATGGAGGCGAGTTGCAGCCTCCAATCCGAATTGGGCTCAGTTTTTGGGATTTCCTCCACCTCGCGGTTTCGGTTCGTTCTGTACTGAGCATTGTAGTACGTGTGCAGCCCTAGCCGTAAGGGCCATGCTGACTTGACGTCATCCCCACCTTCCTCCCCGTTTCACAGGGCAGTCTGAACAGAGTGCTCGGCCCGAAGGCCGGTGGCAACAGTTCACAGGGGTTGCGCTCGTTGCGGGACTTAACCCAACATCTCACGACACGAGCTGACGACAGCCATGCAGCACCTGTGCAAATTCTGTATTGCTACAGTCGCCGGCTTTCACCGACTTAGAGATGCATGTCAAGGCTAGGTAAGGTTCTTCGCGTTGCATCGAATTAAGCCACATACTCCACCGCTTGTGCGGGCCCCCGTCAATTTCTTTGAGTTTTAATCTTGCGACCGTACTCCCCAGGCGGCGCGTTTAACGCGTTAGCTCCGGCACAGAAGGGGTCGAATCCTCCCACACCAAACGCGCACCGTTTACTGCCAGGACTACCGGGGTATCTAATCCCGTTTGCTCCCCTGGCCTTCGTGCCTCAGTGTCAGTAACTGTCCAGAGATTCGCCTTCGCCACTGGTCTTCCTTACGATATCTACGCATTTCACTGCTACACCGTAAATTCCAATCTCCTCTCCAGTACTCAAGCAAGGCAGTATCCAGTGCAGTTTCGGGGTTGAGCCCCGAGATTTCACACCAGACTTACCCCGCCACCTACGCACCCTTTACGCCCAATGAATCCGAACAACGCTTGAGACCTCTGTATTACCGCGGCTGCTGGCACAGAGTTAGCCGTCTCTTCCTCTTCTGGTACTATCAATGCATCGGCAGTTAACCGGTGCAACTTGTTCCCAAATGACAGGAGTTTACAATCCGAAGACCTTCATCCTCCACGCGGCGTCGCTCCTTCAGGGTTTCCCCCATTGAGAAAAATTCTCGACTGCTGCCACCCGTAGGTGTCTGGACCGTGTCTCAGTTCCAGTGTGGCTGGTCGTCCTCTCAGACCAGCTACCCGTCATAGCCTTGGTGAGCCGTTACCTCACCAACTAGCTGATAGGCCGCGGGCCCATCCGGAAACGATAGATTGCTCCATCTTTAGCGTCCCGAGGATGACCTCGGTAGCCACATGCGGTATTAATTCGCCTTTCGGCGAGCTATCCCACATTTCCGGGCAGGTTGCCCACGTGTTACGCACCCTTGCGCCACTGAACTTTACTTGTATTGCTACAAATAAAGTCCCGTTCGACTTGCATGTCTTATCCACGCCGCCAGCGTTCGTTCTGAGCCAGAATCAAACTCTCCGTGAAATGGATAGAAACTTAATAAATTTTAATAAATTAAGTCTCAAAGTTTGTCCTGCGACTGCTAAAGTCGCAGAAAATCTGACCGTTCTTAATTCAACCTACCGAAGTAGATTGATAGTTCGATCTTAAATATATTTTCAAAGATCTGACGTATAACGCACAATTCAATTTTTGCTTTATGACCGTTTTGAATGATTCGAATTTTGCGACCTTGATTTAACTCACGGCCTTTCGTTCGACTCACAAAAACCAAACTATCAATGAACTTGTTTTTTGAAGTTCCGCTGTCTTTGGACGCTCAATCCTTGAGCATTCGCAGATCAACTTTCACTCAAACAACTTCCTGCTGTTGCAGGCCCCGTTTTCGGCGGGAGGGAGAGACTATAAATTTTGATATAACCGTCAACGCTTTTTTAAGCTTTTTTATTCTTTTTTATTTCAAGAACGCCAACCATCGCCCTGAAGGCCTCATAGAATCAGGCTTTGCGAGCCACGCTTCTTTTGAAAATATTTCGAAGGAAATTATGCCTTCTGTTTTTTGAGGCGGATTTTTCGCACCAAAACACATAAAAAATCCGCAGGAAGCGCGAGGAGCGGCACAAACACAGGCCAAGCGACGCCGAAATAGCGTGGATTCACCTGGGAAACGAGGAAAACGCCGCCGAGATAACCAAGCGCCGCGAGCACCCACGCACCGTGAGTCGTGCGATAAAATGGCAGTGCGAGCGAAAGCGCAAATCCTGCGAGAAGCCAGCATCCAAGCGGTGTTGGCGGCACCTGCGTGAGCTTGGTTGTCTCGCGCTGCTCACGCGACGGAAGATGAACGAGCGCCGAATAGTGTTCATATCCCGCAACCCACGAAATCACGACCTTCTCCGCTATTGAATCCTTCTTCGGCGCAATTTGTGCCACAATTTCCTCGTAGGATGGAAGTGGTCCGCGCGCCGGATAGCCCAATGCCAGCGGCAGTCCAACGCCTTTTTGCCTGCTCAATTTATCCACCGCGTCATCGTAGTCATTCTGGAGACGCAACACCGAGTAATCAGCCCGGAACCGTTGTTCCTTGAACTCGGAGAGATTCGAAGATGCGACTAATCGCTGCCAGCCAAGATACAAGAACAGCTCCGGATGCGCCTTGATGCCCTCGATCGCGAGATCCATGTAAATACGGTGCTTTAGATCGGATTTTTTATCTTCACCAAGCGCGCTCCAAAGCGGTCTTTCCTGCTGATCGGCGGGATTAAACAGAAACTCAAACGGCCAGTCGTCGCTGCGATAGTAGCTGTCAATTTTAGTTCGAAACTCCGTAACATCATTACGTATCTGCGCCTTGTATTCGGCATGTTTTGGGGTTTCCAGCTGAGTCAGCGGGAAGGTGGCCGTGTATAAAAGCCAGCCGCCCTGCTTCTTCGATCCCACAAACAGGGTGATCACCATCAGCGTTCCAAGCGCGATGATTTGTTTGCGACTCATGCGCCTCCAGGCGGCATTCAACAACAGCCCGAGACACAATCCCGGCCACAAAAAGCGACCGGAGGGCTTGGTGAGAATAAACAAGGCGAACGGAACGTAAAACCACCACCACACAGCCACTGCGCGCGCCCGATCCTGCGCTTTTGCCCACGCAACCCAACCTGCATAAGCCCAGACCACAAACGCGAAATAGAGCGTTTCGCCCAGCATCTCATGCTCATACCACAAAATGACCGGCAGCCCCGCATACAGCACCGTTACAGGAATAATCCACCATTTCCAAAACACACACGTTTTACGAATGACGTATGCGAGCGGAATGAGCGTGATCAGCCCGAAACCATGTTGAATCCAAGCGAGCCACTTCAAAGGTGATCCCGGCAGCATTGTCACGAAAGCCGTGTAAATCGGATAAACGAAGCGTCGTTTTTCGTTCAGGCTGATTTTTTGTTCAGCAAAGAGGCGAAAAGCGAAATCGAAATACGAACGGGAGTCGGAACCCCAGTAGGCATAAGGACTGTAGCTAAGCATACAGAGGCGCAGTACCGCGCCAAAAAGAATGGCCGGGATCACCCACAGTATTGCTTCGCGAACTGAAGGATGCCTTTGGAAGAACCGCTTAATGGATGAAAACATGGGTTATTCGGGAGTCGGGTCTTCCGGCGGCTTGCGGGTGGTGGTTTTCAAGCCCAGCACACTCATGAAGAAGCTGCTGAAGACAATCTGCATTCCCATAATCAGCAGTGTAGTTGATGCGATGATACGGCGTAAATTCTCCGGATACGACATTGTCCCGAAACCGCTTTGACTCCACAGCAGAATCGCCCAGCCCATCAGTCCTGCGCCCGAAAGCAACACCAGCAACCCAAGGATCGCTCCGCGTTCCAGCGTGAAATAGTGAAATATTCGTGAGAAGTTTTTGTCATATGGCAACAACCCCTCCGCTATCGCGAATACTTTCGTAAAGCTCCCAAATGCTAGTGCTTGCACGCCAACCAGCATTCCAGCGCAGACCACCGCAAACGTCCCCGCATCGAAATGAACCCGCCCCACGTGCAGATCGCTCATATAAATAAATGCGGCGAAAATCGCGCAGGCAGTCGTCAGCACGATTCCCGGCACGAAAAACAGCCAACGCGGTGAGTAAATGAGCATGAACCGCAAATGCCGCCAGCCGTCGCGCCATGGCCGTAAGTGCGGCGGGCGCGTCCGTCCGTCTTTATGCAGCGTAATCGGCACCGCAGTCATCTTCATCTCCCGCAGCGTGGCGGTCATCACCATTTCCGACGCAAACTCCATCCCGGTCGTCTTCACCTCCATTCGATTGTAAGCATCGCGAGTGAATGCACGCAGCCCGCAGTGGAAATCAACGACCGGCGTTTTGAAAAACAGACGTCCGATAAATGAAAGCGACGGATTGCCGATCCAGCGGTTTTTCCATGGCATTGCGCCCGGCATAATGGTTCCCCCACCCTTTGGCAGTCTGCATCCCATGACCAAATCGTATCCCTCTTTCAGCTTCTCTACAAAACGGTCTGCCTGCGAAAAATCATACGAATCATCGGCGTCACCCATTAATATCCATTCTCCTTTTGCCGTCTCAATTCCACCCCTAAGCGCACTGCCATAGCCTTTTTCCTTCACATGCACGACGCGCGCACCATTTTCCTCCGCCAGTTGAATCGAGCCGTCCGTGCTGCCATTGTCTGCGATCACGATTTCTCCGATCACACCCGCCCGCTCGATTCCGGCGCGCGCTTTTTTAATACAGGAGACAAGGGTTTCTGCCTCGTTCAGGCAGGGCATCAGGATAGTTAGCTGCATCTTGGGAGTAAGGGCGGCAGAGGCTAACGACTGAAATCGGAATCACAAGCAGGGAAAAGGGGCGCGCGCGCCAAGGAAAAAGGAGCAAAGAGAAGGGATAACGTGCAGTGTTGCTTTAATTTTCGACTTTGCTGGATGCTTCTTTAAAAAGCGTGAATGCACCCGTTTCGAATTTCGTTTCTCGTGATGTCGGCACTCTGGCTTCTGCTTTCCGCTGGAAATTGCGATCCGTTGAAACACTTCACCATTCCCGACGACACGCTTTCGCCCGATGGACGCTACGGCGTTGCAGTTCCAACGATGGATGATGAAGACAAGATTTCAGATCCGCGAAACAAGCTGGTTGAAATCTCCACCAAGCGCATCATAGCGACCATTGAAAATGAACCAGGCTGGGATCAGCAAAACCATGGAGGCGCGCTGCCTGCGCGCTGGTCTGAAGACAGCTCACTCTTGCTTTGGGAGGTTGATGGAAAATGGTTTCCTCGCGCCGTCGCGCTCCTCAAGTTCAACAATGAAGTTGCGTGGCAGCTTGATATTTTGAAAGCAGGCCAGGAGGCAATCCTTGCTGCGACTCGTAAAGCCGCATCCAAGCAGTATGCGCGCATCAAAGCTGACCACAAGAAATGGGGTTCTGCTTATCCGGAAGGCTTTAGCGTGGATGTCTATACAACCGAACCCATTTCGCTTCCTCTCACGCTTCACATTGATCTCACCTCCGATCCAAAAGGAGCCTCGGAAGAAAAGCCTCTCGAATCCCACATGACGGCCACAGTGGACAAAGACGGCAAATTTACAGTGATTAGCTTTGGGCTGGGTCGCGGCAAGACCCCGCCGAGAGCTTGGTGAACCATTTCGCGACGATCATGCGATTTCCAAAATGCCTCTGTCTTTTCGGACTGCTCAGTCTCGCCACACAGGTCGTCGCCGCGCCCATTCCTGATCTCCGGGATGGAGATATTATTTTCCACACTTCGCGCTCCACTCAGAGTCTTGCCGTCCAGCGTGCCACTGGTTCGAGCTACTCGCACATGGGGATCATTTTTATTCGGGACGGAAAACCCCACGTTTTTGAAGCCATCTCCACGGTTTCTTACACGCCGATAGATCGATGGATTGCACGAGGGCTCAAAGGCGAGTTTGCGCTCAAGCGCCTTCGTAAACCTTTGAATTCCGATCAAATTAAGGCGCTTCGTCTGGCTGCGGACAAATTCAAAAACAAACCATACGACCTCACTTTTGAGTGGTCCGACTCCCACATTTACTGCTCCGAACTAGTCTGGAAGCTCTACAAGCGGGCTTTGGATATTCAAATAGGTGATCTCCAAAAACTCCAGGAGTTTCATCTAACCGATCCTGCTGTGCAGGCGAAGCTACAGGAGCGCTATGGCACAAAGATTCCGCTCGAAGAGCCCGTTATCTCACCTATTGCCATGTTTCAATCCCCGCTCCTGATCACCCTTACGGAGTAAGTGTAAACGTCCCCGTGATCGGCGTATTGCTCGGAGATGTATAAGCGGTACCCTTGATCGTTCCTCCAGTCGCGCTTGTGAAAACGTGATGGATATAGAGTGGAACGATATTATTTGAAGTCACGTAGAGCGAACCGCGATAGGCTTCCTGATTCCACGTGTATTGTGTGATCGCAGTAATTGGGTTGCCGTTGTTCAAGTTTAAGGTGCCGCCGCCGCTGGTATTGAGAGCGATAACAAGGCTGTTGGTTCCATTAAAAATCAGGCTGAGCGTACCCCCGGAAACAGTGGGCGGAGTAAAGATCGGTCCTGGATACGTGATTTGCGGAATACGATAAAACTGGCTTTGCCCGACAGCGCTTGCAGTGACATCGAGATCAACGGTCGGCGGTGTGGAGACATAAAGCCCGAGGCGTTGCCTGGTCCATGTAGTTAAATTCGTCGCGTTATAGAGCCAGTATTCGCTGTAGAGTGAGCGATTAAACTGCAGTGCGGAACTGGCGCCAGTTTTCACCAGCGCAGGAACAGCGCCGCCTACTCCTGGCAGACCTTGAGCATGAATATCGAATGCCTCTGCCGCCACACCCATACGGCGAATCGTCACACTGTTCATCACCACAGGCGCAAGCGGTTTGCCGCCGCCGTCCACTGCAACCCCGCCAATTGCCTGCACCACAGCCATCCCGCTGGTTACCGTTCCAAAAACCGAGTGAACATCGTCGAGATGGGAAGTCTGGGCGAGTGTGACAAAAAACTGGCTCCCATTGGAGTTCGGTCCCGAATTTGCCATGGAAAGCACGCCTGCGGCATTGTGCCGAAGTGTGGGATCAAATTCATCCTGAAATGTATAGCCCGGCCCATCCGTTCCCAAGCCGTTTGGGGAGCCTCCTTGGATGACAAATCCTGAAATCACGCGGTGGAATATAATGCCATTGTAGTATGGCGTGCGTTTCGCATCACCTGTGGGAATATTCAACCACCCTCTTTCGCCAGTCGCCAGCGCCATAAAATTGGCCACAGTGCGGGGTGCTTTATCGTAACGCAACTGGCAGGTAAAATCCCCCATTGAAGTGGAGAAATCCGCGTAAATACCATCTTGCGCACAAAGCCGGGATACAGACAGAAAAAGGATTATTAAAAGAAAGCGAAACTGGTTCATTCGAGGGCGGGTGCAAATATGTCCACACAACACAGAACGCAAGGGCAAGAATGCCAAACCTCTCATCGAACACTGAGTTTGGAAAACATATCGGCTTGGAGATAAGCAGCGCATTCATCATACGCCGCAGCACAGGAGACGAAGACACCCCATCCCTCAGATTCTCAAGATAGAACCCTGTTGGGTTTCTAGTTTTACAGGCAGTGCCTATCGACCCGGAGGAGCTTCATTGAGCAGCAGCCAGTAAACGCCGAGCTGTCCCGCCACCTGCACAAACTTTTCAAACTCAACCGGCTTCCGGATGTAACTGTTGGCAAAGAGACTGTAGCTTTTTACCAGATCCTGCTCCTCGCTTGAGGAAGTGAGCACGACAACCCGGCAGAGCTTGGTGCGATCATCGGCGCGGACGCGCTCCAAAACCTGGATGCCGTCGATCTTCGGAATTTTGAGATCAAGCAGCATCAGCGCGGGAAGCTGGGTGACATCACGTCCGGCCCATTGTCCCTGACCAAACATGTAGTCCAGCGCTTCGACACCATCGCGAGCGACTACCACCTGATTTGCGATGTGTGCTTTTTTAAAGGCCCGCAAGGTGAGCAGCACATCATCGGGATTATCTTCGACGAGTAGGATTGGTCTTGTGTCAGCCATGGCTCGGTGGGTGTTGCAAGTAGAGTATTTTGTTAAAGAATGAAGTAAAATGCCGCGCCTTCGCCAACCTTTCCCTCCGCCCAAACGCGACCGTTGTGACGGTGCAGTATGCGTTGTACGGTGGCAAGGCCGATTCCTGTCCCTTCAAACTCCGTTGCACCATGCAGACGGTTGAACGGTTTGAATAATTTGTCGGCAAAAGTCATGTCGAAGCCGGCACCGTCATCGCGAATGAAAATGACGCGGTCTGCATCCTTCTGCGAAATCCCAAACTGAATCTGCGCGGAAGGTTTGCGACTGGTGTACTTCCACGAGTTACCGAGGAGATTTTCCAAGACAATCCGCAGCAGACTCGGATCGCCCTGCACCATGACTTCCGGTTCAATTTCCCATTTTACGTCGCGTTCGGAATTGCGGCTCAGTTCTTCGGCAATCTGATTGGCGATCGCACTCAGATTCACCTGTTCCCGTCTGAGTTCGGTGCGGGACACGCGCGATAGATTTAAAAGATCGTCGATGAGACGTCCCATACGCTGTGTAGCACTCCGGACCCGACCGAGGTAATCCTGTCCGACTTCATCAAGCTTGCTACCGTAGTCTTCAATTAACGCCTGACTGAATCCATCCATGGAACGCAGCGGGCTGCGGAGATCATGTGATACCGAGTAGCAAAACGCCTCTAGCTCGCGATTTGCGGCAGTCGACTCCTCAATCCGGTGCTCGAGCTGGTGATTAAGTTCGATGATCTGCCTCTCATGTTCGTGACGCTGGGAGATGTCGCGTAGGAATATCGTGAGGTGAAAGCCTTGAGGCGTCTCCAGCGGGGTGATGGCAACCTCAGCAGGGAAACGGGTTTCATCCCGGCGTTGCGCCACGATTTCGGTGATGCGTCCGATCATTTCCCCCGTCCCGTTTTTTTGAGATTCCGCCAGCTCGTTCCGGTAGCGGGTTCTTGCATCCGGCGGACAAATCAAATCCACGACCTCTTTTCCTTCTGCTTCAGCCGCACTCAGTCCAAAAATTTTCTCTGCTGTATTATTCCAGCCGGTACAACGACCGTCAGCTCCCATGAAAATAACCGCATCAAGAGCAGTGGAAAAGATGCGCCTAAGACGGTCTTCGCTGGCGCTCAACGCAGTGTTCGCCGCCCCAAGCTCCTCTGTTCGGGTCAGCACACGCAATTCCAGCTGCTCGTTGAGACGACGAAACTCCGCCTCGGCTTGAATCTGCGGGGTCACATCGTAACCAAAAACGATCACTCCTTCTGCCACGCCGTCTTCATCCAATAAAGGCGTGCGATCCACCATTGTCCAACGTTCCTCATTACCCATCTGCCAGCGCTCCAGCGAACGCCAGGATGGAATCCCGCTGGCGATTACTTGGATACTTTCCGCAAGCCGGTCCGCCGGGGAATCGAATCCGGGTTTTAGCTCCTCGCGGGTAAAGCCGATCATTTCCGGGCCACTCTTGCGCAGAATAGTCTGAACGTAGGAATTGGTTTGCACCACGCGGGCGTCCCGATCCAGCAGCCACGCCTCGGCATTCACAGCGTTCAACATGCGCTCCAGTTGCTGGAGACGATGCCACCGTTCCCGTCCCGAAGTCACATCACGCGCCACGGCGCTGATGGTGCCATTGGTTGCCGGGGAACATTTCCAACGAAGCCATACCCAGCCGATCCCACTGTTTTTGCAGCGCACCTCAAATCCTGTCGGGGTATTCGCGTTCTCCATGCGAGCGAGCGCAGTTTTCCAAAGATCGATATCGTCGGCGTATATAAAGGTCGCAGGCTCCAGATCATGGAGTTTTTCCTCGGAAATCCCTAGCAGCTCTTCCAGTGCACGGTTGGAACGCAGAATTTTGCCCTCAAGCGAGAGGACAGCCATCGGCTCTGAGGAGAGTGAGAAAAAATCGGCCGTATCAACGATCACAGAGGCAAAATTTACGCTTCAGTTTCCAACACAAGCAAATAATCCGGCAGGGCTGCAATGGAGCATAGGTTTTAACGACCGAAAGACGGGCCGTGAAATGAAGGCAAAGGAGCGTCGAGAGACGGATGAGCAGCTTGCGGGCGGTTGATAACGGACGAACTTGAAAAGGCATCGCTTGTAGGAAAAAAGCTCAAAATTACCTGAAGATGGCCCTTAAAAGTTAGCCTCGCAAAAATGCGCCGTGGGCATACACCGATGAGTATGAGATAGATTCCCTCTACCAGCGCTTCGCCCTCAGTCGGGCTTTGGAGATGATACCCTTTTACAATACTCACAGAAAAAACACGGTCCATGCCCTCTGATCTCATCCCGCCCGCCGTCTCCAAGGCGCAGGCGACTGCCATCTACGCCAGTGAAGCCGACCTCCTCAACGTCGCCCTCTTTGGCCGGACCGCCGCGCAGTGGCGCGACACCCATCCCACATGAGCCAGATCATCCTTTATCAGAGCGAAGACGGGCGCACCAAGCTGGATGTCCGTCTGGAGGAGCAGACCGTTTGGCTCAGCCAAAAGCAGCTCACGGAGCTGTTTGGCAAGGCCAAGGGGACAATCAGTGAGCACATCAAACACATCTTTGAGGACGGGGAACTGGAGCCTGCGGCAACCGTTCGGTTATTCCGAACAGTTCAAATCGAAGGCGAGCGCGAGGTGTCGAGGGAGGTCGAATGCTACAACCTCGACATGGTGCTCGCGCTCGGCTTCCGCGTGCGCAGCCCCATGGCGGTGCGCTTCCGTCAGTGGGCGGCGGACAAGCTCAAGGAATACATCGTCAAGGGTTTCGTGCTGGATGATGAGCGGCTGAAAAACCCGCAAGCGGGCAATGACTATTTTGAGGAACTTGCCCGCCGCATCCAGGATATCCGCACCAGCGAACGGCGCTTTTACCAGAAAATCACCGACATCTACGCAACGAGCATTGATTACGACAAAGACTCTCCGCAAACGCAGACTTTCTTCGCCACCGTGCAGAACAAGGTTCATTACGCCATCCACGGCCAGACAGCAGCCGAAGTCATCAGGAGCCGGGCCGACCTCAGCCAGTCAAACATGGGGCTGACAAATTGGGAAGGTGCCCGCATCCGCAGGGCTGATGTGAGTATCGCCAAAAACTACCTGAGCGAGGACGAAATCCGGGCCCTGAATAATTTGGTGGAGCAATATCTCATTTTTGCCCAATCGCAGGCGGAGCGGCAGATTGCCATGGCGATGCAGGACTGGATCACCAAACTGGAAGGCTTCCTTACACTGAACGACCGAGAGGTGCTGCAAAACGCAGGCAATGTTTCTGCGGAGTTGGCCAGAGAACACGCCGAGCGGGTGTTCATCGAATTTCGCCGTAATGAGGACAAGATGCTGGAATCCGATTTCGATCAGGCTATTAAAAAACTTCCGATACTGCCGGCTGAACCACACAAAGTGAAGCGAAGCCCGAAACCCAAGCCATGAATATCGACCTCATCAACGCCTGCGTGATGGAGTGTTCTTCCCTCGAGCACATTTCAAAACAACACCAGCGTCCGCCACATGCCCGGCCAGCGCGGCCTCAAACCGGAAACCCTGCCATCCGCGGAAGACAGCAAAAAACGCAAACGCCGGGCGAGCACGGATGCGAAGAAACTGGGGATGCAAGCGGGGCACTTGCCAAAGTCGGGAGACACCGTATGAAGTCACCGCTTTATTAGATGATCGGCCAGCTCTTCTTCCAATCCATTCGATGTCTTTCCGAAATACCTTTGTGAGCAACTCTGTTTCTTCTAAATCGCATTCCAACCATGCGGTATTTTCTTTCTTCTCCGGTGCCGGATTCTTGGATCTTGGCTTCGAGAAAACGGGATTCGATATCGCCTTTGCCAATGAGCTCAACGCGGAGTTCGTGGAGGGATACCGCCACTCGCGGGTAAAAATGGGCCTGCCCTTGCCACGCTACGGCATCGCTTGTGATTCGATCAACGATCACCTCTTGCCGACAGGCGCGTCCGCGCTGAAGAAGCAGGTCGCTGAGGCGCGCAAGAGCGGGAAAAGCGTCGGCTTCATCGGCGGCCCGCCCTGCCCGGACTTTTCCGTGGGCGGGAAAAATCGCGGCCACACCGGCGACAACGGCAAACTCTCCCGCTCCTACATCGACCTGATCCTCGCCCAAAAGCCCGATTGGTTCGTCTTCGAGAACGTAAAAGGTCTGTGGCGGACCAAGCGACACCGCGAGTTCTTCGACCAGCTCGTCGTCGACCTCGAAGCAGCGGGTTATCAGGTGAAATCGAAACTACTCAACTCCATCGCGTTCGGCGCGCCTCAGGATCGGGACCGGATCATTCTGTTCGGAGCCAAGAATTCATTCATGAAGAAGCAGAAGCTCTCGTTGGCGAATTTCGATTGGAATACCGGGGTCAAACATCCGGAACACAGCGCATTCGATTTCAAGTGGCCGACCACATCCAAATTCGGGGCATCACCGACGCCCACCGACGCCCCTGCCGAACTCACTGTTCAACACTGGTTCAAGAAGAACGCGGTGAAGAGCCATCCGAACGCAGCTCACTGCTTCACTCCCCGCGCCGCTCTGCCTCGCTTTCAAACAATTTCCGAAGGCGACGACAGCAAAAAGTGTTTCAAGCGGCTGCATCGGCACCGCTATTCTCCGACGGCTTGTTATGGGAACAATGAAGTGCATCTTCATCGGTTTTTACATCCTCACAATCCTAAGCGGGTCGTTTTTGACGTCGCGAGAAACTAACATTTTAAAGACTAGTCATTGCTCAAAAATAACCTTATCATCACATGATAACATCGAGTGTGAAAGACGCAGCGAAGGATCGAACAAAATGGACTGACGAACACACGCTCAGTGTGTTGAAGCTGTATGTGTCAACGAATGGGGCCTCTCTCGATGCGGGCGACGAAGAAGTCCTTCAGCTTGCGAGCAATCAGGACCGGCAGCCGTCGAGTATTGCACTTAAGCTTCGAAATTTCCGATTTTTGGATCCCCGCGCAGAAGTTTCTGGGCTTAAAGGGATGACGGGCGTTTCCAAGAGTGACGTTGTTTTGTGGAAACAGTTTTCTGGCCGTGATTTGTCAGTTCGGGCATTAAAAATGATTGATCAAAAAGGGTGGGCTAAACTTCTGGAGTCGTCGCAGACGATGGACATCATCCTCGACACCCTCATATCCCGCTCTCTCCTCACCAAGCCCTTCCTGATTCTTACAGGCCCCTCCGGCACGGGCAAGACGCGCGGGGCGGTTCAACTGGCGAAAAGTCTTTGCAAACCGGATTGCATGGCAGTGGTGGCCGTGGGTGCGGATTGGACGGACAATCGGCATGTGGTGGGTTTCCTCAATCCGCTACAGACCGTAGATGGCACTCCGGCGGGAACTCCGATCCACGAGACCACGGCGATTCTCAATCTACTGCTGCATGCGAATGCCCACCCGGAGCAACCGCATGTGCTTATTCTGGACGAGATGAACCTTTCCCATGTGGAGCGGTATTTCGCGGACTTCCTCTCGGCGATGGAACTGGAAGACAAGGAGCAGGCGCTGAAACTGCATTCCGCCGCAACGGCGATCACCCGCGAAGGCGTGGAAGTGGCCGGAAGCATCGACTTCCCGGAGAATCTTTTCGTGATCGGCACGGTGAACATTGATGAAACGACCTACATGTTCAGCCCCAAGGTGCTGGACCGGGCAAACGTGATCGAGATTCACGCGGACGAGAAGGAATTGAGCAAAGTTCTACGCGGCGAAGAGGGCGAAGAGGGGCCAGTGGCTCTGGATTACGGGATTTCATTTCTGGATGCGGCGCGGGCAATCCGGAAGGAGGAAGGTCACGATCGAGTGCCGGATTTACCGGACGCCGTGAAGAATACGGCAGTAGATCGGTTGATGAAGCTTTTCAAGATCATGAAACGTGGGCGCGGGGAATTCGGATTCCGCACGGGCCGCGAGGTATTGGCCTACCTGCGGACAGCGCATTTCCTCAAGCCGGAAGCGGATCGGACGGCATGGACTGCGGCTGATGGCGACTGGCTGAAGGCGCTGGACAGGCAGATCCTGCAAAAGATCCTTCCAAAACTGCATGGCAGCCGCACGCGGCTGGCTCCGTTGCTCGGGGCGCTGGCGACGTATTGCGCCACAGGCGAGGAGACGAGTGCCCTGGAGCATTTCCCGGAAGGTGGTAATTCAGCTAAGCGCGGATTGAACGACGCCCGAAACCTCGGAAAGGGGAAGCTCGAGCATTCTTACAAGAAGCTGGAACGGATGATCGAGGTGCTGGTGGAAGAGCAGTTCGTGAGTTTCATCTGCTGAGTCTTTCCTCCGCATGAACGAGTATTGCGCCATCGCTCTGCGTCTAGAAAGTGCCGCTTGGTGGGTGCTGTCCACGCCGGGCTGCCCGGAAGCGCTGGACCCTGACGACGCGGCCTTTCCCGAAATCCGCCCCGGTGTGAAGGCGCACGCCGCGCCTGCCTCCGTCACGGAACGGGCACCGATCGAATTGGTGGAGGACTCGAACGGGCCATTGATCCGGCTGTTGGAAACCAAGCGCTACGAGTGGGAGATTATAGGTGCCGAGGGAGCAGAGGTTTCCAGTTCGCTGGAGGCGCTGCCGCGCAAGCAATGGAGCAAGCGGCGAGTGAAAACGCTCTCGGGAGCTTTTACGGTGGTGAATCACTTGGGCATGGCGGATTTCCGAATCACTACAAGCGTAGGGGAGCGTCGCTTAGCCTTGGAAATCACCTCGGCGAAGCTAGAGTATCACACGGAGTTCCGGCAGATCACGGAGGACATCGCGGATTTCTGCCAACAGCTTCTGCTGAACTGGGATGGGCCGACCTCGCTGAAATTTGCGAATGATCCGGAAGAAGCGGCACGGCTCACATTGGAGAAGTTTCTCTTCCTGCGCTCGCACCTGCCGCCGCAGCGCTTGGAGGAATTGCTGGAGGTCATCCAGCGCCGGTCGAACTCAAGGCTTGTGCGTGAAGTGGCGTGGTCGCCCACATCCACAGCGGGATCACCGGACTGGCTGCGGAATCCGACGGGGATGGCGCGTGATTGGCAGCGTGGCCCGCAAGGCGGCAGACCCCTGCCGGGACAAGTGCTGGACGTGCGCAAGGAGGATTCGGTGGATACGCCAGCGAATCGATTTCTGAAATTTGCGCTCACGGAGTTCCGCGATCTGTGCCGGGAGGTAGTGGAGAAGCATCCGGGCGCACTGAGTCTGGTCCATGAGGCCCGCGAACTTGCAGCCTGTCTGGATGCGATGCTGGCCAGGCCGTTTTTCCGCCAGCCCGGCCCGCTCACACGGCTGCCGCTGGACAATCCGACGCTGCAACGCCGCGATGGCTACAGGGACATCCTGCGGACGTGGTTGTTGGCACAAGCGGCGTCCACATTGGCATGGGATCAGACGGAGGAATCCTACGGCGGCCCTACCCGCAACGTGGCCACGCTGTATGAATATTGGGTGTTTCTCCAAATCCATCAGATCCTTGATGAGATGCAGGGAGTCACCCGCGATGCGTACAACCCCAGACCCGTTGACGACGCGGAGCCCTTTCTCGAAACCAAAGACGGTGAGCTGCACATCCATCTGAAACGCGGCAAGAAGACCTGCGCGCCATTCACGATCCAGCTCGATACGGGCATCAGGCTCCGGCTTCATCTCTACTACGAGAGGGTCTTTCAATTGGAGACGGCAGCCACGGAAGCAGCCTCGTATTCCCGGCAGTTCAAGCCGGACTACACTCTGGCGGTTTTCCCTGCGTCTTATGCGAACGAGGCCGACGCGGCGAAGCATGGGAAGATTGCTTACCTCCACTTCGATGCGAAATACCGTGCGGAGAATCTAAAAATGATCTTTGGCGATGACGTGCCGGATCTCGATAAGGAGAAGGACGACAGCAAGGCCACCGCCACCTACAAGCGAGGCGACCTGCTCAAGATGCACACCTACAATGACGCTGTGCGCCAGACGGCGGGTTCCTATGTGCTCTATCCGGGCACGGACACGGAAAAGCGAATCAAGAAGTTTCATGAAATCCTTCCCGGCGTGGGTGCCTTCGTGCTGAAACCCGGCAGGCCGGAGTGCCGCAATGCGCTGAAGGCGTTTTTAATGGATGTGTTCCGGCATCAGGCTGATCAGTTCACTCAATATCGCCACTTCTCTGATGTCATTCGCGCCACTGTCGAGGAGACCCCTCGTATCTACGGAGGTCAGACGACTTGGCGGCCGGGTGCGACATGCGTGCTGGCTTTTCTGAAGCCGGAAGTTCGTGACCTTTGCAAAGAGAAGCGGCTTGTCTATAGCCGCGCGCTCAAGGACGACGAGGAGCGTTCACCGATTCGGATTCAATTGGGTAACATGGCAGGTGCCGTTCTTTGTCCATACGAGGGAGGTACAACCGCAGCAAAGACAACATTGCCCTGGCTGGCACCTATCCTGTCTTGCGAGATGTTGTCGCGAGAGCAATTGTGCCAAGTTCTTCGAGCCGAAGGCTGGCCAGAGCGATTGATGCCGACAAGCGCATCAGCCTACCTTTTATTTCGACTGGATCACCATTCAACGGTTTCGAGGCGCTTAGTCACGGGTCTCACTCCTATTAGATCCTTTCAGGTGGTTTCTCGAAAGCTGAGCGAGTTTGATGCTTGTCCGGCAGTAACCTGACGAAGGAAAAACTCAAAGCCAAGCGCACCTTCGCCGCCACTGTCTTATCTTGCAAATCGGGTGTTCTGATTCCGATAATATTTTCATCGGTGCCTTTCCTTGAAATATCCAAGGCTTCAATTGACTCAGTCTCGCCCTCGTCCTAAAGTGCGACCCGCTTATTCACAAATATTTCAAACCTTAACCGTAAGATTGGAGGGAAAATTATATGCCAGAAATTATCGTTCGCAAAGGAGAGCCAATTGATCGCGCGCTAAAGCGCCTCAAAGGTAAACTCGAAGCCGAAGGGATCATGGACGAAGTCCGTCGTCTGCGCGCATTCGAGACACCAGTGCAAAAGACGAAGCGCAAAGCAAAGGCAAACGCCAAGCGCGCAAAAGCAAAGCAGCGTTTCAATATGTCCTAAATTTAGGAAATCTCACAAAGCCCGCGTGGAGCAATCCACGCGGGTTTTTTGTTGAAAGGAGATGGATGTGTGGAGCAGTCAATCACCCATGAAAAATCAAAACTGAAAAATCTCCCTCAGACTTTTAATCTAACGTCGGGCTATACGTTTCTATTGATATGGATACATTATGCGGTTCTACGCGTTCTCCGACTTTGTATGTGCTTATTTGAATACTTCGCTTTCGCCCCGAAATTCACCCGCGCCGTTTTACTGACGCTTCTCGCCTGTGCGCACATGCCGAGCGGATATGCAGAAATGCCGGACAAAGTTCAGTTCAATCGCGATATCCGTCCGATCTTTTCCGACAAATGTTTTTCGTGTCACGGACTCGACGCCAAGCATCGCAAAGCGGAGTTGCGGCTGGATACGCCTGAAGGTGCGTATGCGCTGAACGAGGACAAGTTTCAGGCGATCAAGCCAGGGGACTTGAAAAACAGCGAAGCGTGGCGGTTGATCAACAGCACGGACGAGGAGGAAATCATGCCGCCACTGAAGTCGCACAAGAAGCTGTCGGCAGAGGAAAAGGAGCTGATCAAACGCTGGATCGAGCAAGGAGCGTCTTATCAAAAGCACTGGGCGTTTGAACCACAGGTGAAAACGGAGCCGCCCGCCGTTACCAACACGGCATCTGCAAGGAATGAAATCGATCGTTTCGTTTTAGCGCGGCTAGAACGCGAAGGGTTGGGATTTTCCAGCGAGGCACCCAGGGAGACGCTGATTCGGCGTGCGTCTTTTGCGCTCACTGGGCTGCCTCCAAGTATCAAGGAAGCGGACGAGTTTCTCACCGATGTATCGCCTGAAGCTTACGAAAAAATGGTGGATCGCTATCTGGGCTCAGCGCGTTTCGGGGAAGAGATGGCGCGCCACTGGCTCGATCTCGCACGCTATGGCGATACGCACGGCCTGCACCTTGATAATGAGCGACAGATGTGGGCCTACCGCGACTGGGTGATCAAGGCTTTCAATGTAAACAAACCGTTTGATCAATTTACCGTCGAGCAGATCGCCGGAGATCAAATTCCAAATGCGACGCGTGAGCAGCAGGTTGCCACCGGATTCAACCGATGCAATGTCTCCACCAGCGAGGGCGGTGCGATTGATGACGAGTTTATTTTCCGCTACGCAGTAGATCGCGCCAGCACGATGAGCGAGGTGTGGATGGGGATGACGGTGGGATGCGCCGTGTGCCACGATCACAAATTCGATCCTATTAGCGCCAAGGAGTTTTATTCGATCTATGCATTTTTTCACTCCAACTCCGATCCGGCGATGGACGGAAACGTGAAACTCACCAAGCCGATAATCAAACTGCCCGATCAGGAACAGGATAGACAGCTCCTGGAATTTGAAGCGCGGATGGCGGCTACTCAGAAGAAGATGAACCAGATTTTACCAAAGGTGAATTACATGGATCCATCCACGATTGATCCGAAACCAGCGCCAAAAGAAGTGGATGAAGTGTGGATCGAAGATGAATTTCCCACAGGTGCCGTGATGATGACGCACCCTGGAAATCATCCGCTCAAATGGATTACCGCCGAGGAGGGACCAGTCTTTTCTGGAAAGCGCGCCATCAAACGCACGGATGCCGCCCTGGCTCAGGACTTTTATCAGGAGGGCGGCGGCTCGTTTGAACTGCCTGTCGCTGCGAAGGCCTATTTTCATGTCTATATAGACCCCAATGATCCACCGGAGGCGGTGATGATCCAGCTTCGTGAAAACAACAGCTGGGAGCACCGGATGATGTGGGGCGAGAGCAATTTGATCCCGTTCGGATCGCCTAACACACATGAGCGTTTTATCGCCGGACCAATTCCCGAGGCTGGTAAATGGGTGCAGCTCGAAGTGGATGTGGAAAAAATCAACCTCAAGGCGGGCATGAAGATCACCGGCGTGGCGTTTACGCTCTATGGAGGCACGGCTTACTTTGATAAAATGGGCGTGAAGGGCGTCTTCGATGAATCTTCTGATCCGATGTATTCCTTCAATATCTGGCAGAAAAATTTCATCAACAAGGACGCCCCCAATGTCCCACACGAAATTCGCAATCTTTTAAAAGAAGGACCAAAAACCGAGCGCACGCTGGAGGAATACATCATACTCCGGAATTACTTCCTGCAAAAAGTCTGTCTCTCCGTGGAAAAAGATTTCTCATCAGAGCGAAAAGAGTTTTTCGCAGCACGAAAAGGATATGACGACCTCGATACGAACGTTCCAGGGACATTTATATTCCGTGACCGCGACATCCCACGTGAAAGCTATGTGATGGAACGTGGTCAGTATGACAAAAAAGGTGAAAAAGTAATGCCCGGAACACCAGCCATCTTTCCCCCGCTTAAATCCGCAAAACCTGATTACTCAACCCGTCTTGATCTCGCACAGTGGCTTGTTTCCCCGGAGCACCCGTTGACGGCACGTGTGGCTGCCAACCGTTTCTGGCAGCAAATATTCGGAACGGGGCTGGTGAAAACAAGTTCAGACTTCGGATCGCAAGGCGAGCCTCCGACGCATCCCGAGCTGCTGGACTGGCTTGCGATTCGATTCCGTGAAACAGGCTGGAACACTAAGGCATTGATTAAGCACATGGCGATGTCCTCCACGTTCCGTCAGGCATCCAATGTGACACCCGATTTGCTGAAGAAAGATCCTGCAAACCGTCTCTTTGCACGCGGACCGAGATTCCGACTGGATGCGGAACAGATTCGAGACAACGCATTGTTCGTAAGTGGGCTAATGAGTTCTGAGACAGGTGGAAGGGGAGCGATGATTTACCAGCCGCCAAATATCTGGGAACCGGTCGGCTTTCAGGATTCTGATACACGCAATTACAAACAAGATAGCGGCGAGAAACTTTACCGCCGCAGCATCTATGCGTTTCTAAAGCGCACCGCACCGCCGCCATTCATGGGTAATTTCGATGCTCCGAATCGCGAACAATCCTGCGCATTGCGCGAGCGTAGCAACACCCCGTTGCAGGCGCTTCAGCTTATGAACGATGTGCAACATTACGAAGCAGCGCGCGGACTGGCGGAACGCATGATCGCCGAGGGTGGAGCAACTCCGGAAGAGCGCATTGATTTCGCCTACCGCGCCACACTCGCCAGAAAGCCCGGTCCCGAGGAGACGGCAGTGGTCAAGGCCACGCTCACAAAGCATCTCGAAAAATATCTGGCGAATCCTGAGCAGGCAAAAAGTGCGATTCGTATAGGCGCCAAACCACCGAAGGAAGGCGTCCCTGAGCCGGAACTCGCTGCCTACACCCTTACCGCAAATCTCATTCTGAATCTCGACGAGGTCGTCAACCGCAACTAACGCAACTTTTCCTTACATCATTATGGATACTGCATTCGACTTTCACATGCACCAGACGAGACGCCAGTTTTTCGGCAATCTCGGGTTGCGTCTCGGCGGACTCGCCATGGCTTCACTTGCCGGGAAAAGCATGCTGCATGCGCAATCACCCGTAGATCTGGTGCATCCGGCGCTCCCGGAATTCCCGCACTTTGCGCCCAAGGCAAAACGATTGATTTATCTCCACATGAATGGAGGGCCATCGCAGGTGGATTTGTTCGATTACAAGCCGCACCTCAAGGATCAGTTCGACAAGGATCTGCCGGAAAGCATCCGCTCGGGTCAGCGCATCACCACGATGACCAGTCACCAAAGCCGGCTGCCGATCGCGCCCTCGATTTTCAAGTTTGCGCAACATGGCCAGTGCGGACGCTGGGTGAGCGAACTCCTCCCTCACACCGGGAAAATCGTGGATGACATTGCGGTGATCAAGACGGTCAACACCAACGCGATTAACCACGACCCCGCCTGCACCTTCGTGATGACGGGGAGCGAAATCCCCGGCCGTGCCAGTCTCGGCTCCTGGCTTTCCTACGGTCTCGGAAGTGAGAGTAATGATCTGCCGTCGTTTGTGGTTCTCACCCCTACGTGGTCTTCAAAAGCAAACACACAGGCGCTATTCACCCGGATGTGGAGTAGCGGATTCCTCCCCACCAAACACACGGGCGTCGCACTGCGCGCTCAAGGAGACCCCGTGCTCTATATTCAAAATCCACCTGGAGTGGACTCCACAGATCGTCGCACGATGCTCGACGCTCTCAGCAAGCTGAATCAACGTTCGTTTGAAAACTTCGGCGATCCAGAAATCCAGACACGCATCGCACAGTATGAGATGGCGTTCCGTCTCCAATCCAGCGTGCCGGAGCTTACCGATGTGAAGAGCGAATCACAGGCGACGCTGGATATGTATGGTCCGGAAGTTCTAAAACCCGGCACATTTGCAGCGAGCGCACTCCTGGCGCGCCGTCTTGTGGAGCGCGGCACGCGTTGTGTGCAGTTGCTGCACCGCGGATGGGATCAGCATACTGCGTTACCAGGTGAAATCCGGGCGCAGTGCGGCGATGTGGATCAAGCGGGCGCAGCGCTCGTCATGGATTTGAAACAGCGCGGCATGCTCGACGATACGCTGGTAATCTGGGGAGGCGAATTTGGACGCACCATTTACTCACAGGGCACGCTCACGCAGACAGACTACGGCCGAGATCATCATCCCCGTTGTTTCACCATGTGGATGGCTGGCGGCGGGATTAAAGGTGGAATCACTTACGGTGAGACCGACGAATTCAGCTATAACGTCGTGGAGAATCCTGTGCACATCAACGACCTCAACGCCACCATCCTTCACTGCATGGGCGTGGACCACAACCGATTCACCTTCAAATCGCAGGGCCTCGACATGAAGCTCACCGGCGTCGAGTCGGCGAAGATCGTGAAGGGACTTCTGGCGTAGGAACCTGCTGAGACCAAGGTTTTCAACAGACTCACAGGACTCAATCGTTCCCCTCGTAATCCACAAATCCGATCTCCAGCCGTGTGAAGACTTGGGATGCGTAATCGGAAATTAGATGCCGGATTTCTTTAAAGCGGGCTGTCTCCTCGGCATCTGGCTCATACCACTGGAATTCACTGATATAGTACCAGGTCGTCATATTAGTGCTGTATCTTGGACCTACGTAGAGCCAGGTGGATAATTCTTCTTCGTAAAGATGGTTCACGGCCCACAAATCCAGTGTGTAAACCATTTCGAAACGTCCGTCCTCGCGTTCCACAATTTTTGGAAAGCGATCCTTGTCTGGGTCCGCGCTCAGTGCTTTCGAAGGATCCAGTCCGAGCGCAAATTTCATCAAGTTGGTGATACCATCGCCGGAAGGCTTGTCCTGAAAACCCTGCTGATCAGATGGCATTCCGGAATTTAAATGAAAGAGCTCATAATGATCGGCACGAAAGACTGAAACCCACTGTGGTCCCAGTTCGGGCAAGGTTCGTCGAAGAGCAATCGTTTGGCCTGCCGCCAGATGATACCAGCGGTTATGAGCTATTTCCAAAATGGTGGGAGTGATCAACTGAAGCAATTCGATCGTTGAACCGGTGAATGCTTGGACACCTTGCGTGCCGTACCATCCTGCTTCACCCGCGGTAAACTCCCACCAGATTGTTTCACCATTTCCGGCAACTGATTCCAAAGTCGGCTCTCCTGCCTCTGTAATAGCGTATTGCCAGGTATCGGCGCTATAATTGGACGTGCTACTAATCAAATAGCGGTAGTCAAAACGGGGTGCAATATACGACCCCAACCCTATGGGCGTGCGGGAAGCAAAATAATCATTTGGATACTGTGCGAGATTCAGACGGGTAAGCCTGAAACTGGCAGAACCTTGATATCCAGCAGGGTTGTTAGCCACTACCATGTAGGTTGTCCCTGCCGTCAGCTGATAAATTCCATTTATTGTATTAATGGGAACAAGCGGTGTGAGTGCCGCCAGCGTGCCGCCCTGATAAACAGCCCATGAGCCATGAACCGCCACTCGAATCGAAGCGACTCCGGAATCGCCGGCGGTGAATTTACACCACACTGACGATTCTGCGGGGGATCCTCCATGAGCAGGTTCTCCCGGCTCTGCGGTAGCAGCTACGCAACTCAGGTATCTGTAGCTGTTGGCTCCCGCACTGAATGGCCATGCCATGACTTCTGCGTCTGCTAAATTGTCGTGAGGTGGGGAACATCAGCGCGGCTGGAAAGCGGCAGCGAAAGAGATGGGATAACAATGGCTGCCAGAAGGAAGAGAGTCTTCATGGGGGTTAAAGGGGAGTTCCTCGAAAGGAACGTGCACAAAACTAGGCATCAATCTTTATACAGCAAGGTTAAATTTAATTTGAGTTAACTTGTTTTTGCCGTGAAAGATACGAGGATTGCAGGTGTGGCGAACTGGATGATCTTGCGTATTGCTCGCGCCCTTCGCTCCCCGCCACCTCAACAGGAGTTGCGCCCGCCATTGCGTTTCCAAACAGAGTTTTGGAACGAGGCCATACGAGAAGACACGAGATTGATCGCCGTAAACAAAGTCCAAATTCCACTCATCACCCGCCGCTCTCAATCCCCAATTCGAAATCCCAGATCCGAAATATTGCCCTACCGGCTGGCGCTTGCCTTCAGATACTCCAGCACGTCTTTGAAATGCGCCGCGTTTGCAGGATTCACCGTCACACAGGCCTCATGCGCTTCTTGCATGACTTCCCGGGTCTGGGCCTTGTCGGCTGTGAAATTGACCGCCTCACCTTCGCCTGCCGCACTTTGATCGGGCATTGGATCGGTGGAAAAAAGAGTGTCGATTCCCAAGCCGGTCAGCAACTCGTTGGTGCGTTGGTTTTGATTCACCACCCAGAGTTTGCCGCCTCCTGATGCTTTGAGCCGCAAGGCAACCGCTGCCAGTGCGCCCATGAATGTGGAATCCATCGTCGGGCAGTTTTTCAGATCCACTACAAAATTGCGTCGTCCATCCGCAATCAACTTCGTCGTAAAATCCTTCAACCCCGGGCTGTTTTGAAAAGTACCCTTTCCTTCAATCCGAATCCATACGGTCGGACTGCTTTCAGTATCTGCAAATATGCTTGGCGCAGCGCTCATAAAATTTACCCCGGCGCAACCTAGCCCGGTTCCTCTATAGAATCAACCTGTCGAATTGATATCACGATCAGTTCCACAAAAATGACTGCCTTAATCCGACGACGACTCCGTTTTCGATGAGCAGGGCACGCCAGGCGATCACCTTGCCTTCTTCTAGGTATTCATCGCCGATGACAGTAAACTTGGTTTCAATAGTGCCTTTTGCATCTTCATAGGCCACTTCCTTTGCCTGCACTTTGGAACCGGTGTGCTGCTGACGGTACTCCAAGCGCACGATCAGATTCGACGGCTGTTTTGCGCGCCACCAAATATTAAAATAATTTCCATAACGTTCTGCGCGATCCACTGCGTTCACTGCGCCGTAGTTCATGCGCTGGCGCTCAAACTGGATGACGGGGTTGATGGTTGCCTCCTGGACTTTTGGATCGTGATAGAAGAGTGAGATTTTTCGGAACGAAAAATTATCATTTAACGCGAGTGGCAGCACATTGGCATTCCCGGTGGGAATCTGACGCAGCGGCTCCTTGGTGGAATTGCACGCCGTCATACACACGGCGAGACTGAAGAGCGCAATAAGACGAATCATGTGCGGGATAGAAAAGCGGACTCGTCGGGAACATTCAACTTCAACTTACAGAAGAAAATCACTCGCCAGCTTATTTGCGGGCCTTGGTAATCACGAGCTCGTTATCCTTCAGTTTCCCCAATTTGTCGGAATACACGCGCTCCAGCCAGTAATCACGGCTTCCCACTGTAAATTCCGCCGGACCAATCGAGCCCGTGCCCGCACTCCAAGAAACAGTCTGCGGCTTTCCATCTACTTCAACGCGAAAGTCATAAACATCCCAGCCTCTCGGATACTGTGGTGGAACCACCCGGCGAATGCCTGTAAAAACGAGGGTGAAATGCCGAAACTTTACAGGTTTATCCTTATGATAGGTGACCTTCTGGTCATAGCCCGCTTCCGACGGTGACTGCGCACAGGAGATACTCAAGGTAGCGCAGAGCAGGGTGAAAATCCGGAGCAGAGATTTCATGGGAGTGGCCGAGTTTTAAGTGTGAAGTTTTAAGAAAAAGCAGCACTCACCCATCGTCTGCCGTAGGAGAGAAACAGTTTACTTCAGTTTGATGATTTTGACCTCACGGAACTCCACCGGTTCGTTGTGTCCGGCAAATCCAAAGAAGCCTTTGGTCAAAGCGATGCCTGGATGCGGGTAGTTCACTGGACGATTCTTCATCTCTTTTTCGTATTCAGGATTCGGAGTTACAGTGCCATCCGCAGCCTTGATGCTCTCGGGCGGGAGCGGACGATAGTGCATCGTCTTGTCCATTTTTAATTTGGAGACGTCACCTTGCATGATGATTACGCCGTTTAACTCCACGCGAACCCGGGAGCCTCGCACGATGACTTCCTTAATGTTCCATTCCCCGGTCTGACGCAAGTAGCCGCGATGCGCCGCGATCATTCCATACAAGCTGCCGCTAAATTGCCGTGGATCGAGCTTTGCGTATTTAGGATGATCGTCGTCTAGAATCTGCAATTCCGCAAAGGCCTCGAAAGCAGGATCTCCCTGCCCTGGGTAACGAATGGCGAGCCCATTGTTACCGCCAGGAGGCAGCTTGAATTCAAGACGAACCGTGAAATCAGAATATTCCTCGGTTGTGTAAAGAACGCCCCCTTTACCCTCCTTGCAGCGAATCGCTCCATCCGCCACTTCATATTCCGCACTGGCACCCTGCCAGCCGGTCAGATCCTTGCCGTTAAAGATGGAATGGAATTTGTCCGCATACGGTGCAGCCAGAATCTTGTTCGCTTCGTCGCCAGATATTTCGCGGATGAAAACATTGCGCCATTGAATGGGAGCTCCGTGTGTCTGGAGACAAATCGGTCCGCGCGCAGGAACCGGGGCGCTGCGGTTGTAATAGTTCTCTAGGCTGGCGTGATCCACCACGAGCTTGTCATTCAGCCATACGCTCACTCGCGAACCGGTCATCAGGATGCGAAATTGATTCCATTCGCCCGCCGGTTTGTCGGCAAGCACAAGCGGATCCTTTCCGGGGGTGCCCGGTGTGTTATTCCAAAGTCCGCCGCTGCCTTTCGCACGTCCGAGTTCGCCATTTGGATCTGGATCAGTGTGATCCCAAATCTGCACCTGAGGGGCATTGCGGAGATAAATCCCCGAGTCGCCTTTCGGTGCCATGTTGTATTCCACCAGCAGCTCAAAATCTCCGTATTCCTTTTCGGTTGTCGCGTATTTGCCCTGACCGTCATTCAGCAGCTCCCCGTTTTCCACCTTCCAATGCAGAAGCATGTCGTCCGTCCATGCTTTGATTTGGGCCTCCCGTTTGTCCGCTGGCATCTCCAGCAATGCACGATGATCTTCAGTATCTCCGCCACGCCATCCATCCATATTTTTCCCGTTAAACAAAGCCGTGAATCCGGCAGGCGGGATATTTGGCTCTCCGGCATTTGCAGAAAGGATACTTACGAAAGCCAATGCGAGCACAGCAGGGACACGAAGGAGAAATAGCATGCAACTTGGTAAAAGCTTCGTATTGCGCGGTCAACCGTAGTTTAACCGTCACACGAAACAAGAATGCAGACGGGGCACTGCCGCACAGATTTAGAACTAATCTCTGGGCTTTAAAAACTGTTTTCGTAAGAGCTCCCACTCTTCATCCGTTGTCTCCCATTCGCAATAAATCGCGACTCCTTGATAGTACTTGGGAAGCGCTTGCCTTTGCAGTCCGGAGTGAATGCCGGATAATGCCGTCTTCAGATTCTCGACTTTAGGATCGTGGTAGCCGACGCCAGCATTGTCATACGTGGGGAGACCGAGAAGCACCGGTTTACCTTCGCTCCAATGCAAAATTTCCTCTGTCCAGTCGGCCATCAAGCGCACATAGGTTTTTGGAAAATTCTGTCCGACGTCATACATCATGACCGCCAGTTGATCGCTGCGTTTGGCGACCTCGCGGAAGTATTTTTCCTCCCAGTGCACTTCGGTTCCCGGCTGCCAGCGTGTGGGTGGTGGGTATGCGGCGATGGAGAGCATTTTTCCCGGCGGCAATGCCTCGCGCAGTTCATCCAATAGACTCAAAAAACCAGGATCTCCACTCGTCAGTGGTTCGATATTTATATGCACTCCTGCGAAACGAGGATGATCTGCAAATAGCTTCGCGACCTGGTCTGTAAATGCTTCCCGCCAGATTGGATCGCTTGGGAAAACCGTCGATTCGTTCTGGCCGCCAATCCATGGCATCACGCGGAAGTCCGCAAACGCATCCAGAAACTTTTCTGTATAATCGGGATCCATTGCGGGAAGATTGCCCTCGGTATCGGCAGGGCAGACGTGAGGGAAGACGTCAGTAATACCGTTGCGCTTCAGTTTCGCCGCGAGCGCCTGCACGGATGCTGGATCGCGATACCGTGGGAACTGATCGGTCTTGTTATTGCGGGTAAACCAGTCGTCATCGCCGAGCCAGCCGTGTGCAATCCAAATCCCATTGGTGCCCCGGTCGTGCCTGCCATCGGTAACGGTGCTGCCCGGCTGCCAACAAAGATATGAGACACCCAAAACGACAGCGATCAGCAGCACCATGACGGTAATGCGCCGGACGGAATGCAGTGTTTTCTTGAGTAGCGAATCCGATTTCATGCGAGTCTATGAAGTTCCCCTTCCCTTGATGGCTGGAAAACTAGGGAGCCGAATTCGCCAGCCGGTTGATCTGAGTCGCGGCGTAGGCTGCGCCAAACCCATTATCGATATTGACGACGGTAACTCCGCTGCCACAGGAGTTGAGCATTCCCAGCAGTGCTGCAAGTCCGCCGAAGCTTGCGCCATAGCCGATGCTGGTTGGAACCGCGATGACCGGCTTGCTCACCAGTCCGGCAACCGCGCTGGGCAACGCACCTTCCATTCCCGCAACGACGATCACGACATTGGCCGACTCAAGACGGTTGCGCACTGCCAGCAGACGGTGAATTCCCGCGACGCCAACATCATTCACGCGATCCACGGTGCTACCAAAAATCTCCAGAGTAATAGCGGCTTCCTCGGCGACCGGGAGATCGCTGGTCCCGGCACAGACCACGGCGATCACCCCTTTGAACTTTGGAAACGGGGTGTTCTCCACGGTAATGCAACGTGCAGCGGCATGCCATTTTGCATTGGGGATCACAGCTACCACTGCGCGAAATTGTTCTTCCGTTGCTCGGCTCACGAGAAGCACGGGATCGTTTTGTAAAATCGTCTGCGCAATTCCAGTGACTTGTTCCGCCGTTTTGCCCGCGCCGTAGATCACCTCGGGAATTCCACATCGCTTGCGTCTGTCCACATCCACCCGCGCATAACCGAGATCGGTAAAGCCTTCCCCCATCGCCTAGTCTTTCGGAAACGTGGCTGGCTCGTCGGTGAGCGAGAGGCGCAGCGGGATCATATGGGAGGCAAAGAAGTCGTGCCGTTTGAAAAAATCCTGTCCCTCCTCGTTGTCGCGATCAGTCAGCAGTGTCATACGGAGAAAGTCCTTTTGTTTTCCGTATTTGATCGCGTGCTCCAGCAACTGGCTGCCTACGCCGCGATCCCGGTATTCCTTCCGGACGATGACGTCCTCGATTAAAATCACAAAACCGCCTTCCGCCGTGCTGATGGTAAAAAGCAGATTGATCATTCCGAGGATGATGCCGTTCCAACGATACACGAATACGCGCCCGCGATTGGGTTGCTCAAGAATCAGTCGCAGACCGCGCATCTGCTTTTGCCTGTCGGGAACAAAATCACCTTCACTGCTGAAGAGCTCATGAAGCAAATCAGCGAGCTGCGGGAGGTCATCCAGCGTCGCCTGTTCGATTAATGCCTCGTTCATTTCCAACATGAGAACGATTATAATCAAAGGAACTGTTTTTTGCCAAACGCTGAAATGGGGAATTTCACGAGGCCATGCCGATGTAAAACCGGTCCACGGAATAAACGCGAGGAGACTGAAATTTTAAAGCGACTCAGTTCCCATGAAAATCAAGAGGTGAAATCGGCGCAGGAGCGGCCTAGATTGTCGCTGTGCCGGATTCTCCTCCATCCTGTCGTCTGCATTTTGGGACCTGCGCATGGTCTCATGACGACTGGCGCGGCGTCTTCTACCCCGATCATCTCCCTTCTGCCGAGCGGCTTCAATTTTACTCTCACTACTTCAAGACGGTGGAGGTGGATTCCACGTTTTATCATCCGCCGACCAGAGCAGTGACCCAGCACTGGGCTGACATCACGCCTGCGGATTTTGTTTTCGCCTGCAAGCTGCCCCGGGAAATAACCCACGACCACAGGCTGCGGGATTGCGAGAAGCTGCTGGCGGATTTTCTTGAGGGGCTGGAGCCGCTGCAGGCCAAAGTCGGCGCGATCATTATTGAGCTTCCCGCCTGGGTGGATACCCACCACGACGAACACGCCCTGCGCGATTTCGTCCGTCAGCTTCCCGCTTCGTGGCCCTGGGCGATTGAATTCCGGCATGAAGGCTGGCTGCATCCGCACACGGTGCATCTTTTGGAAAAGCACAATGTGAGTAATGTCTGGAGCGATCTCACCCCGCTGGCCGGCGCGAATGGGGCGGCGTTTGATCTGCACCCACCCAGCGCGGACTTTGCGGTCATCCGGCTGCTGGGTGATCCGGCTTCCCGCTACCATCCCGATGGCAGCCAGTCGCATCATTACACCAAACTGCAATGGCCCAGAAGTGAGTCGCTGGAAAATTGGGCGGCAAAAATCCGTCTCCATCAACACGATCTGAAACGCATCCTGATTTTTGCAGGAGACCATTTTGAAGGCTACGCGCCCGTGACGATCCAGCGTCTTGCGAAACTTTTTGAAGTGGAAATCCAACTCCCGCAATCCGCCCTCCTCCACCCTGAAGATGACAGTCACCAGCGTCAGATGAAGCTGTGGGAGTGACATCAAGACCGTAAACCGAAGAGCGGAGGCAGGAAAGATCCGGCGGCTCTATTAACAGTCTCTTTACTTTTCCGGCATCAACACTGGGATGACCTTGTTGACGTTGCGGCGGTAGTAGATACGAAAATCCGAATCCAGAGTGAAGACGGTGCAATCCTTGTGCATTTCGCTGAGTCGCACCAAGCATGTAGACCGTGCTATCGCCAATGGGGAGGCATTACACTTTCCGCTTCCTGCTCTCCTCTTTCCGGTTTAGCAGATACTAATGAGTGATTCCCCGTTTTCAACTGGTCAGCGTGCTGTGTCTTTAAGTGTCAGTGCAGCACAGAACATGAAGTCGTTTGTCGGGCGCAGTTCCAAGATCGCCACGCCGATCACGATGATCTGCGGGATGATCGCCGATCTGGCGTCCACGATCGGGAGGTTTTCGTTGTATCTGCTGATTCTCTCCATCGGTCTCGCGCTGCTTTCGGGGTTCATGTGGTTTGTGCGTTATCGGCGAGAATTTATCAAGGCGGCGGTTGATGGCGTTTTGCAACCGGAGGAAGTCAAACAGCTCGGGGAGCGCAACGGATGGTCGGTGACGTTTGCTTTTTCCGTCGTGGCGGCGGTGGTGATGGGCGGGTTTGTGATCGCGGATCAAGTGGCGGGGGAGGACAACAAAGGCGTAATCGCGAGCGTGGTGCCTGGCATGGATAAAGTGCAGGAGTCGCTGTTTCGTGTGGAAAAGAAAATCGATTCCGTGAAGGAAGACACGGCCGCCATTCGCGAGGAGACAAAACTCATCCGCAATGACACGACGAGTCTGAAGCAGGACACAACGGCGGTGCGCGCAGATACGGCAAAAATTGTCGCCTCAGTGGAAGAGATCGCCAAGCGCTTCGAGGGACTGGCTTCTGCAGGCGGCATTATTCCCGGCGCGAAAACGCCCGAAGAGCATTACCACAATGCGCGGGTTCACGAGCTTGGCGGCAATTTCAGCGCGGCGCGGAAAGAGTATTCGGAGTATCTCGCTGCCAATCTCGACATGCTCGATCCATGGATGAGCTATTCCGCCATGCTCAAAGTGCAGGAAGGACGTGAAGGCGCTCTGGAAGCGATGCGTTACTTTGGCGATAAGCTGACTCCGCGCACGGCTTCTTATGAAACTGCGATGGCTCTACTCGAGGAACGCGACGCACGCCTCGCAAAACTCATGGCGCTTGCGGAAAAGTATCCGGATTATGGACCGCTCGCCTATCTCAGCAGTCAGGAATATTCCGAGGCGAAACGGGGAGAGCAAACGCTGGCAGACAAGCGCGCAGAAAAGGAGTGGCTGGAGAAGTTTCGGGCGGCAAATGAAGACGGCAGGTTTATCAAATTCTTCCTCGATAAAAAGGAGGCGCAAAAATGGGTGGATGCTGCGGAGGCACGCCGCATGAAGCTGGAGAGTATGCCGGCGAAAGTAATGGAGAACCCCGTCTCGCTCACCGCCATGCAAAGCAACGCAGGCTGGGCGGTGAATCTTTCGCTTACGGATTTCAAAGTGAAGGAGCTCTTTACCAAACTCGATGGAAAAGGTGATTTTGTCTCCACCGGACATCAAGCGTTTCAAAATCCGCAGACCGGTTTGCCGATGGTAAACCTGCACCTGCCGCTCCCCGATTTATCGCCCGGCGAACACACATTGGAGGTGAAGTATGTGGACAAGAACGATCAGGCGAACGGCCCTTACACGCTGAAGTTTTCCACGGCCGATCAGCAGATGACTCAAGGCAAGACGACGCTCAATATGATCTCGGGAAGCTGGCTGTCGTTTCGCGATTTCGACGGCAAGATCCTGCTCTATTTTACCACGCTCATGTCTTACCGCCCGGTGATTCAAGAGATCAAATATTCGATCAATAGTGAAGCGCTCGACCAGACCTTTAAATTCAAGCCCACCGACAAAATGTATGAAGTCGGTGACGATCTTTACCTCACCGTACCGAAAGACAGCAGGTTTGTGAATGTGCAGGTCATCTTTAAAGACGGCACCAAATCGTTGATGCAGACGATTCGGAAGAAGTAAGGGGACAATATAATATCACAATGGAAAACGACGCTCAAAAACTTCTAAAAATGTTCAAGGCTCTTTTTGAAGATGCAGCTCAATGTTTAAAAACTTTAGAAAAGACGCCGAATATTTCATGTGAGGACACTCAGTTTTGGAGACGCAGTTTTGTCAGAGCTTGTTGCGTGTTCTTTGAAGGGCTATGCGCATTTCAAAAACAACAAGCATATGCAATAAAGTGGAACGCTTTAGATAAAGTGGATGATTTTGAGATGGCGAAGCTTATGCTGCTGTGTGATAAAACTGCCGAATTAAACGATAAGGGTGAAATATATGAAAAGAATGCAAAAATCCCAACGGAAAAGAATATACTTTTTGCATTCACCGCCTTCGCAGAAGCCCACAACTCGCCATTCCGTTTAGATAGGTCGAGCGAAGGAATTAATAATTTGAGAATCACATTAAAAGTTCGCGACCGCCTCACACACCCCAAAAAATTGGAAGATTTACAAGTCAGCGATGAAGAGCACCTTGCCGCTGCGAAAGCTTCAATTTGGCTGAATGAATCAAACAAGAAGTTGTTAGTGCAGAAGGGGTGATTGCGCTCTTGCTCATGTGACTTTTCGTGAATCTGTTGATCCTTGTTTTTTGACGAATGGCGCAAATGCCATACCATGTATGGCATGAAGATGACCATGCACATTGATGAAAAAGTCTTGGAGGACGTCATCGCACTTTATGGCTGTCTGAGCAAAACCGACGCTGTGGATTTTGCCCTCAGGGAGCTGGTTAGAAAATCCAAGTTGAAGGCGCTGGGGAAAAAGGGGCTTGGGTTGACGCCCGACGAACTCGCTAACTCCGTATATCCTGATTACGGCGTCCTCTCCACCCGTGTAGCTGAACCTTCTGCGAAGTATGGAAAGCGTAGTGCTCGTCGATAGCTGTGTGTATATCCGGCTGATGCGGGAACGCCGCGATCCTGCAGTAGAGTTGATGGAGCGGCTTCCACTGGAGGATCTCGCCACCTGCGGAATGGTGCGTATGGAGGTCATTCGGGGTATTCCGATGCCCAAAGCACGGCGGGCTTTTGTGCAGTTTTTTGATGTGATGCAGAATGTTTCGACCGATAGCCGCTTGTGGGAGGAGGCGACTGAAATTGCCTGGCAGCTTCAACGAAAAGGCTTTGCACCTCCCGCTCAGAATCTATTGATCGCAGCCAGCGCAAAGCGCATCGACGCAGCGGTGCTGACGTTTGACAGCCATTTTGAAATGATCCGACTTCGCACACTTTTTTACGACTGAATTAATTGAGCGTGGAGACCTCCCCCTCGGAGATCTGACGAAATGAAAGCTTATACCCTTGGGAAAGTGCGATTCCGTAAAAGAGGAGATCAATAATGGAGAAGTTTTCTTTCACTACCTCGAAAATCCCATCGATTGGGATCAGATTGATCGTCGCAAAGATAGAAATATGAAGTTCGTTTGCCACAAACCCATAAATGGAGAGCACGTTTCCGAGAAGACATCCCAAAAGGGATAAAACCGCGCCGAGATAACCATAGGTTTTAGTCACGCCCTTTCCAGCAGCCCTTACTCCCCATCCCACGAGAAATCCAATTCCCACCGCCATCCATCCGATTTGATAATTGGTCAGAACGGTCACTACAGCCCA
>Ga0335397_10001213_pt1 | contig 35008 bp, 34 predicted proteins | sample MAT04_FD_205740 | JGI IMG/M metagenome (GOLD analysis project Ga0335397, IMG submission 205740) | Freshwater microbial communities from Lake Fryxell liftoff mats and glacier meltwater in Antarctica - MAT-04 (spades assembly) (version 2) ... | reverse complement strand
TGAAAATGAATGCAGTATTGACTCACTCTCATTCTGTTTCTCATTCTCTTTCTGTTCTGTGAACCCGATGGTGAAAATGTCGAACACAGAGGTTATAGAAGGGTTTGAATTATTATACAAAATCAAGTTCTGTAATGATAATTCTAATACGATGGTTTATGAAAAACGAGTACAACCTGAATTACTGAAAAGGAGGAGAAAATAAAAAAGGGTAAAAATACCTTATGAATATTTTTACCCTTCTAAATACAAAGTAATTACTTTGTTACATTACCTCTACCCTTCCCTGATGGATTAGGAGTTGTAGATGGGTAATTCGGATTGGGTTTTGGCGCAGGTTTAGGTGCGCTTGCTCCTTTTGATTTACTCATACTAAATTCTGTTCAATTTTTATACCAAATCTACAATTCTGCCAACTTGTCAAAATACCCTTACTTAAACAGTTGTACTAAAATTATTAAAAAAACTGACGGAAATAATTGCGAGAATTTTCCTCTAAAAAAACAGCATTAGTCATTCCATTTTTACCCCAGTTCCAAGAATACTCGTCTCCATTGAGATAGAGAAACTCAACTATCTTTTGTCGGTCTGGCTGTAAATCAATATTTTCTAAGATGCTTTGTTTTAATTCAGGAGTGAAATCTTCAATTTCTTCTTCATAAAATACTCCTCTCAATTCTAACATCATCGGTGTCCAATGTGCAACTGCATCAATCCCATGAGTAAAAAGATGAATTCTTTCAATTTCAACAATTCCAATTCTATTTTTTGAACTTGGGTGGAAATCAATAATTAAAGCATACTCATCACCATTGCAATCACTTTCATTATTTAATTCACCATACAAACGAATTAGTTCGTCAGCATTTACTGACCATCCAATGTTTACAGGTTTACCTTTTTTAATCCAACTATGATAAATTAAATTGTAACCAGCAAGACTAAAATTGTCATAAGCATTTGAATAACGGAGTTTGTTATCAATTGTCTTTTTATAGAAGAATAGGAATGACATTTTATTTTTTTATGCAAGTTAGTGTTATTAGTGAAAGTCTTATACAAGAATAAAAATACTCTAGCCAAACAGTTATAGCACTTGCCAAATTCTTTTTATCAAGTCGCAGTTCACTTTCAAAATATCCCCATTTCACCACCCTGATTAAATCTCCCAAACTGCACCGCTTTTCCCTGCTCAGGAATTTCAATAACTACATCAACATCATGTTGAAAGCTATTAGCACCTCTAAACTTTCCTTCTTTGGTTGTTTGAAAAACATAGATGAATGATTTTGTTGGGTACATTTTTTTAAGGGCAGTTAAATCTTCAGGTTGTAAGCCCAATTTATTCACGCTATCTAAAAATATAAAATCATAAGGCAGTAAATCGGCAGGCATAGAAGAAGCAACAAATAAATTTTGGTGCGCCACTTCCTTATCTTCTAATTTCTTTTGCAAGGTAAAATCTAATCCTTCTTCTTTGGCTACATATAAAACCTTACCATGATTACGAGCGAGATAACCTGCAAAGTCAATACACAAATAAGATTTTCCCATTTTAGGTTTTCCAAAAACCATTGCAGTAAAATTTGGTGAGGGATCACCAATAAGGCTTCGCCACTTTCCTTGTAAGCCAATGGTATTAAATTGGAGGTTGGCAAAATCCATGCTATTCATAACAACCGGCATTGAATCATCTACGCCATGTAATGAACTACAATTGCACCCATCAACTATTCCTTGTAAACCATTCAAATCCTGGCTATCAATTTCTAAAGTTTTTTGTGTTGGTGTATCTAAAAATTGAATGATGGTATTATGTATTTGGGTAAGCTTGTCAGCGTACTTATCGCTTTTACTAATCTTACCTTTACTAACTGCATTTTCTAATTGTGTTCTTAGCGCAGTTACTTTTTGTTTGACACCAGTTTTACCTACAAGATTCAAATATTTTTTTATGTATTGAATAGATGGATAAATTTTTTCACCACCAATGATACTTTCCAAATGAGATAATTTTTCTTGAGGGATATAGTATGTCGTCTTTGAACTCATACGATTGTACACCATTATCAAATCCTTTTGGATATACTCTATCTCACTTGCATATTCAGAAGTCTTGCGAATCTTGCGCTCTACAATTGCTTTTTGTAAGGAGTTGATAAAGCGCATTATATCCTCTTGGGTTTTTACCTTCTCATTCAAATTGCAAAACCGTTTGATGATTTTTATTTCTTCATCTAATCGCTCTGCAAAATTTGTATTGGCAGCAGTTTCTACAACTTTGGTCTGTTTTGCTTCTGTTGGTTTTGGAGTAATTTTTTGTACAGATTTATCTTTAATTTTTTCAGGTGTAGATTTTACAATAGGTAAATTTGCTTCTGCTTTATGTTGTACATACGAAGCCACTTTTGAAAAGTATAAATCAATAACCTCTTTTATTTTTTCACTTTTAAAATACACATCCCAATTGGTATAACTCTGTGTTGATTTTTTCAAGAAGTCATAACCTTTCTGTAAATTGGAAGGAAGTTTGGTATAGTCTATCAATGCGACTTGTTCGGAATAATTATTAGCTGTTAGCATTTGGTTTTGTTTTTTGGTTGGTTAAGTATTTAAGCAAGTTCTAATTCAAGCATGAGTGCCTCTGCTTCTAATTCAAGAATATTTACATTGCTTGTTTGTTCTTCTTTTGGCGGTAATACAATTTTCTTACGGGTGCTTGTCCTTACTAATTCTTTTTCGATTACCTGCAATTGATGTCTTGGAATGGGAACACTTAAAGAGTGGTTTGTTTGAAGGACTTGAATGAGTTGATTGATATTATCACCATTCATGGATGCCACCATTTTATTAGATAGTTTTTCAAACATGCCCTTATCAACAAGAGCTAATACTTCTTTGTCTAAATAAATATCACCACCACTTTGACGTGATGCAGGAAGTATTAATTGGAAGTCATGTCCCTTCTTAAAAATAGATAATCCACCATTGCAATTGATACCATGTCCATGCTGAATACTTTTAATAAGTGGCAGGGCTTTGCCAATAGGAACAACTACTTTTTCTTCTTGCCCTTTTTCAGCAGGTAACCAGTTTTCAGGCATCAAAATCCCTTTCTTTGTTTCACCTTGCAATGTGGTATAGCTGACTAACTTTCCTTTAAAATCAGAGAAGGCTTGTAAGAGGTTTCCAGTAATGATATGGCGAATTTTTCTATCAACGATATTCTTTTTTGTGAAGTGTTCCCATTCCTCTAAAAGTTCGGACTTAGACATTTGCTTCACATCTGAACTTGCTCCAATGATAGCCATTATATCATCGGAATAAGAAGCAGGTATAGCCAAATATTTATTGCTGTTGGCAATTGCAAAACGTAGTTTTAAAGCTGATGGTGCATAAGGGTTTTTCTTTTTGAAGTCAATGACAAAACCTAAGAAAACAGAGAGAATTAATTCTTGCCCTTCGTTATAACTTTCCATTGGGTAATTTAACTTTCTTCCTATGGTAAAAAATTTAAACAAACGCTCCATATATCCCTTTCTATTATTGTGGCTTTTCTCAATGTTAAGTAGCGTTAACCTTTCTGCTTCCCAAAGTTCATCTTCCTTTTCCTTACATGCCTGTTGATAAGCCTCTTCACCTTCATTTTCTTTTATCTTTAAAAGTTTTTTTTCGATTGATACAAGTGCAACAAGTGTTTTGTATTTATCTGATGTAGCGAACTTATCATTCTCCAATTTGTCATTGACAAACTTGTTATAATTGGTAAGTAATTCTGTTTGTATATCCGTTGTAATTCTTTCGCCTAAACTTTCTTTAAGTAAGTTTTCTAATTCAGATTTTGTAAATGGTTTGCGCAACACATTTGCTTTGACCGTTTCCAAAATGCTATCATCCCCGAAGGCAGAATCGCCACCTTTACCCATCTTCACCACTTTAGTTGATATGGTTTCTGTTTCTAAATTCATGGCTTCTACTTCCAAATCATATTCACCAATTTGTTTCAGGTAGTCTATATAATCTACATAGCGTTCTGCAATTTCATTATAGAAGTCCCCTTGCATTTTTGTTGATAGAACCGCCACACGTCCAGATACTTTATGTGCTGCTTCTTCAATCGTATTTTCTCTATCTCCTTCATCACTCTTGGTAAGGTTAAGTGGATCTCCGAGTAGTTCGTTGATGTCCATATTTTCCAATAAATATTCCTTCACAATCTTATCGCCATACTTGTTTAAAAAATCAGGTACATCTAAAATCTTGGTACTTTGTTTTTGGTTTGATGTTGTATTAGCATCGAGTGATTTTAATTTCTTTTGAAGCATCATCATCAATCGTTTTTCAGCAGGGATGGCAGAGTTCACATAATCATATATTGGTTTTAGGATTTGCCCTGTACGATTTATACGACCACGTTTTTGTACTTCGGTATTGATGTCCAGTTCAGCTTGCAAGACTATCATTACCCTTTGCTTCACTTCACTTGCAGGAACTTTTTGCGTAACAATTGCATGAGCTGATGCACCAGTACTACCGCTTTGATTAATCATTAATACATCCACTTCGTTATTATTAAACTGACGAAACGCATCATTGGTATTGATACGTTTTCTTGACATGATTAAACCTTGATTTGTTTTTGGATTAATTTGCAAACCATATTTACGTCCTGTTACTTCGGCTACGGTATAGCCAGCTTCCTGAATTTTTTGTATGATAATATCAATGGGACTAATGGTAATTCCTGTTGATACTTGTTTGATTTTATCAACGATACGATGATATTCCATTTGTGCTTCGGGTGGTAATTCTGCAATTTCAAATTTGTGATAAACAGGTTCGCCATTCGCATCTTTTTCGGTGTAGCGCATGATACTTTCCAAACCACGTTTTAATACTTCAGTAAAATCACAATTGATGGTATCACCATCACCAACTGTTGTACCATTCTTACCTTCCATTTGTTCAATGAAACTTCCCATCGTAGATGCAAATGCAATGATGGGTTTCTTGCCTTCACGCAGACGCATCAAAGTACGTTCGGCAACTGCATCAGCCTTTACTGAAAACAACATTTGATTAATCACTTGAAAGACTTTAGAAAAATAAGGTTGGTTGTCTACACCTGCCTGTGAAGTGCCTTCACGAACACTTACTTCCTTTCCTTCTGCTACTGCAATTTTATCCAACTCCTCAACTTGAGCATTGATGTAGTTTGCTTGAAAGGCAATAATATCACGAAGTATATCGGTGATATTATCGGCAATGGCTTTATGTTCTTGCTCTCTGTCTTCAAGGGTAATATAGTTTACTTCCACGCCCTCAAAACTTCTTTCCCTTCTCATCATTTGTCCTTCTTGTACGAGTTGGGCAGACAAAACTTCTTGCAATGCTACACCACCTTTATTAATGGCTTCTACCAATTCATCTTTACTCATGTTACAATCAGAGATAGCTGTTTTCATGGCATAGATAGGCATGTTATCAGGACGTTTAGCAAATGTGGCTGATAAGAAGATTACACCCTTTGCATATTGCGCCACCTTTTGCAAATACTCACCTGTATTACTTGCTCCACTACTATTGTGGGCTTCATCCATAATGATAATATTATCCTCTGCAATGGCACGAAGAAAATTTGGTTTTTCAGGTTTCTTATCGGGTGAATTAAATTGAGAATATGTCCCAACTACAAAGTCAAATCCTGTCGGTATTTTTTGTTCCTTGAAAATCCTGTTTTGTTCCGTTGTATTCAATGCCTGATAAATGACTTTGCCATCTTCGTCTTTAATATCCGTTTTGCTTTCACGTCCATTGACTATAAACGGTTTTAAATGTGAACTACCAATAGCAACTAAATCCCTGTAAATATCAGAGAACAAATTTGCTTTCTCTGTGATGAAAATGGGTTTAAGGTTTTGATGAACTGCATAACGAATCATGGATGCAGCTATTCGTCCTTTACCAATTCCTGTTTGGTCACCAATTATCATTCCTTGTCCACGAGCTTCGATATTATAAATGGCAACGGCTACTGCATCTATTTGTTCGGCAGACAATGCCTTGCACAATTCCATTCTACTTTTGTAGCCTAAACGATGTTTTACAAACGCATCCATATCACCGCCAATTTCTTGTCTTATTTTTTCTAATGCGGAATGTGTTTCAAACCCCATGCTATCAGGTACTTGGGTATTGAGTACCACACATGAAGTTGATGCAGGTTGGTAAGGCATACCGAGTTCATCATCACCTAATAGGTTTAATAAATCGTCTGCTTCATTTTCTAAATGCTTATAATTTGCTTTCATGGTTGTTGTTGTTTGGGGTATGCTTGAAGCAATATTTACCCTGTCATATAAATCTTCAAAAGTGCTTATCACTTTATCGGTGTAAGCATCATAAACTGGACTTGCTCCGTTTGGTATTTCTTTTCTTCCATTAATTAAAATCATGCGAACATTAAATGAAGTTCCCTGACGTGAGTATAATTTATGTCCGTCAATTTGTAAGACATCCACCACATTGTAGTAATGGTATAAGTAGTTAAAAAATATTCTATTCTTACCTGCTTGTATTCTGCCTCTATCATCCCATGTAGTATGTCCTCCGATAATAATACTTGCCTTGCCATCATCAGCCATTGTTTCCAAAGCTCGTAATGCCATTACATGTTCAAGGGTATTAAATTCATAGTCATTGAATTTAATTTTATGATTGAGTTTACCAAAAGGCGGATTAGTCATCACGGCATTAAAAGTTCTATGCACGTCATAAAAATCATCAACTGCATTTCTGTTCCATACATTAGCAAAACCCTGTGTTTGTAAATTCAAATTTCTGAATGCGTCAAGTTCATTGACATATATTCGTGAAGGATTTCCTGCAATGGTAAGTAGTCCATTTCCTGCACTTGGTTCAAACGCATAGCCTCCTTTGGTTTCGAGTTTATCTATTTTACAAAACAAACCTGCTAAGTAACCAATAGGTGCAGGTGTGGAATATTGTTGTAATAAAATACTTTGACTGGTGCGGTGCGAAAGATTGACTTGATGTTCATATAAATCAACTATGGCATCAAACTTTTGTTTAGTAGTCCATCCATCGTGATGTGCTAATTTTCTTGCTTCATTGACAATGGCAAGTTCCGTTAATTCTTTGACTTCGGTTTTATCAATGATGGAATAATTCTTAGCCAGTCTTTCAATGGATAATTTATTGTGCTTGGTTTTAAAACCTATTTCATCTTGTACCTTATCTACAAATGAACGGTATGCCATGTTGGTATGAAAACCGTTTAGTCCTAAACGAAACGATTCCGATTTTGCTTTCATAGCCTGTTGTATATTTTTAGTGGCAATGGTGCAATATTGTTTTTTGCCTTCTATGCCTATAAATTTTCTTTGGTGTTGTATTGCTGTTATTCCTGTTGTTGCTGTGCCACAAAATGGATCGAGTACAATTCCATTTTTAGGGCAACCTGCAAGCAATGGTTTTAGGATTAAATTGCTATTGAATGTGGCATAGTGTTTTGATTTATTGGAATGGGTATTGATATTCCAAAAATCAGAAACGTCACCCGGATTCTTTCCATCAGGATGTAACATGCGTTTTACATTCATGTTCTCAAATGCACTTCCTTTTTCACGATGTCCGTTCCATGAATGTTTTACTCTTTCAATGGAAGATGATTTGTGCGGTTCTCTAACTGCATCTAAATCAAAATAATATTTTTGTTGTTTGCTAAAGAAAAAAATGTACTCATGCTTCTTTGCAAACCTGTCTTTTACACTTTCGGGAAGTCCGTTTGGTTTTGCCCAAATAATATCATTGCGTAAAATCCATCCTCTCTCAATCCAGCCAATGGCAAAGCGATGTGGTAAAAGCAATTGACACTTATGTGTTGTTTTTCCTTTTTGTAAATAAGCCCCATTGGTTACATGCTTACTGGTATTGGCAGAGTGATAAGCAACCCCATTTCCTGTTCCTGATTGTGTGCCATAGGTGTCCCCTAAATTTATCCAAATGGTTCCTTGTGGCTTTAGGATGCGTTTTAATTCATCCATCATTTGCCATAAATGATGTAAGTAATCATCATAAGTTTTTTCTAATCCCCATTGCCCTTTCCAACCATAATCACGCAACTGCCAATAAGGAGGTGAAGTAATGACGCAGTCAATACTTTCTGTTGGTAATAATTTTAGTGTGGCTAAAATATCACCATGAATTATTTTGTTGGTATAAAGGTTTATGGATTTCATGTTGTTGATTCCGACACTTCGGTCGGAATAATTCGATTACATTTTTTTTAAAAAATTATCTTATTAAAAAATACCCTCTCCACAAAAAAATGCAGAGAGGGTATATAAAAAGACTATGAGTAAATCAATGCAGTTCGGTTGTCCCAAATGGAAGTCATTTGTTGTGTACCACCTGCCCATTCGTTTTTGATTATCTCATCTGAAATGGTAGTTCGCATAATTGCCCATTGAGGTCGGTCACCTGTTGTATGCCCCATTGCAAATCCACTATAAATGGTGTTTGGATTACTCTCATCCACAAATGTTGGTTCTTGCATAGAAGCGGGCAACATATTGTTTACTCTTTCATCAATATCTGTGATGGTTGTGTTGATATGTTCCAAACTTTCGGTAATGGAAATTTCAAGAGGACTAAGCAATTCATTAATCGCTATCAATAATGCAGGTCCGTCAGCGTGAACTGGAATTGTGATTTCTGCAATTGGAATAAAGATGTTACGCAATACGCCACCGCCAATATCAATTTTAAGGGTTGTGCCACGAAGCAATGATACTTCACGAACCAATTGTTTGTTGATGTTACGCACATTTACTCCATTGGTAATGACTAAATGTGTACTCGTGTTTGTGATTTGATAAGATGCCATTTTTGTTTTTTTTGGTTTAAATTATTGTTTATGCTCTTCCAATTGTTTATTGGAATTTGTTTGGTTTGGGGAACTGTTTGTGTCGCTTTCTTTGATGACTATTTGACTAACGACTTCGCCGAGTAATGCCCCGATAAATCCACCCATCATTACAAGTGGTGCAGGGTCTTTGATTTGGTGTTTGGCGTAGTAGTAGGCAGTAAGTGAGCCTATCATAGTACAAGCTGATACAATGGTTCTTTCTTTCATCGGTTGTTTTTTTTAATTGTTGAATCAAATGTTGTACATCAGGATTTTAAGTCCATCGTATTGTGGTATGGTTTGATTCAGTTGCGATTACTAAATTGGCTAAGGGCAAATACACTGACAAGTAAAGTGAGCGTACCTGTAATAAACCGATGTTCTACTTTTGCAATTTTTGTTTTTCTTGCAGAAGTTTTTAGTAATTGCGTTATCTGTTGATTACAATTTATCAAGGTATCGGTTTGCGATTGCAAACAGTTATATTCATCCTGTAAGGTTTGAATAGTACTGTCTTGACTGGATAGTAAATTTTCATACACCATCACCTGTTCACCAACGATACTATCCTTGTAATTAGATGTTGAAATCAAGTCCAAAACATTTTGCTGTAAACTATCACAGAGCGCAAGCTGAGGGGAGGTGTCTGCAACACTTAGCGAATCCATGTTGGTGGTTGCAATAAAAACTTTTGCTTGCTGTTGCAATTTTTTTACACGAAGATTTGCTTTGCTTACTTGCACTTTAGTTTGTTGCAATTGGGCTTGCAGGTTTTTGTTTTTGTTTGCAAATGCAATAAGTGTTTTTTGATGCAATGTTTCATTGCTTATGATGTTTTGGCTTACACCATAATTATCAATAGGGGGTGGTGCATCAGTGATAGGTTTGAATAATAAATGCGCACCAATGATTACGCTGACTAAGAGCGTGAGTAATAGGAAGACTGTTTTTTTGTTCATGTTGATTTAATTTTAATTTTTGTTTTTGAATTGATTTAGTTGTTTGATTTAGGTGTTTGATTTTTTTTCCAAAGAGTAGCCAAAGCATCCTGCACCGATGATGCTCACAAATGCGTAGAACATATATTCAGGCATTACTTGTTTGAAAAACTGTTGGGCTATCCAACTACTCACAAGGCAGAGCAGACAAATGAATACGACTAATTCTCTTAGGGAATGATTGCCATTTTTGTCCTGCAAAAATTCTCTCAATGGGTTTTCGTTTGTGCCATCTCTGATGGCTTCGTTGTTTGGGTTCATGTTATTTTTTGTTGTTTGATGTGATGTAGTAAACGCCTGTTCCAAGTCCGAGTAAAGCAGTCAATCCAAGTAGGAGTACACCTGCTTTGTGTGTTGAGTGCTTGTTATCCGCATTGGGAATGTCTTCATAGGTTTGGGTAGTTTTTTCTGTTTCTTTTAATACGGTAGTGTTTGGGTTTTCATTGGAGAACGCAATAGGCTCATAACCTTCGGTTCTGTAATCAAGTAGCGTGTAGGTGAAGTGATTCCCATATTGTTTTGCATGTTTTTCGGCTAAGGTTATCAGCTCTTTGAAGTCGTTTATATTGGCAATTACTTGACAACCTGCGCTCCAACGGTTCACGTCTTGTGTTGTTCCATTTCCTGAAGCATGATGAATATTGATTCCGAACAAACCAGTTTGGGCATGTGCAGTTTTGCTATCTATATCCGTACTGTTATTCTTACTTCGATACACGGTAACTGGTTTGCGTTGCACTAAGGCTTTATATTTTCCTCTGTGTAATCCTAATTCATACGCATTCAAATACTGACCATGTTTTAATAATGCAGAACCTAATTTGTTCATCGGATGATTTAAGAAGTATGTGCCAGGATCTGTTGTGCAATGGAAAATATGTTGATGCCAAGTACCCATTTCGGTAGCGTAACAAACATGCAATACATCATCAAATTTGTTGGATACAGTACTACTGCTTCTGATACCGATGATATTTAACTCGTTCGGGCGACTAAAAGTTTTTAAGCCATTGCGAGTTAATACATCCAATATCTTAGGCTGCTTGGAGAATTGTAGGTTCATAGGTTTTCAACCATTGTTTTACATCAAATGATGGACATGCTTTTTTTACAAGTGGAAAATCACGATGCCCTTTAATTTCCGCTTGAGGATATTTATTGGAAAGGTTGATGATAAGGTCAAACATGGCTTTCTTTTGCGCATCAGTTCTATTATCAATCGGGATATTGTTCTTATCAACGCCACCGATATAGGACATGTGAACGGAGGTTGAATTGAAGCCTTTAACGCCATTGGCTATCATAGCTTCATCTAAAATATTTTCTACGCTACCATCCCGATGTATGATATAATGGTAACCCGGATGTGTCCAACCTAAATGATGAAACCAATAATTTTTAATGGCTTCAACGGTTGCGTCTGTTGGTGTGGCTGTGCAATGCACAACGATGTACTTGATGTTTCTTTTCATCTTGTTTGATTTTGTTTTTTAAATTTTTAAAGTCAAGAAGGGCGTACAGCTTAGAAGGCTGTTAAGCATTTCATTTTTCTTTTTGTGATTTAGAGTTTTCTGATTTAGAGTTTTCGGATAGTGTTAGTCCTTACTAAAAAATGCCTTCCTTCATTTTTAAAAAGAGTGAAGTCTAATTTTTCAGCAATAGGAATACCGAGTATCATATTGACCGGCACTTGAACACTACTATAACCATCTAACCAAATTTGGGTAGGCTCTGTGGTAATAATTTTATCCATCCCGATGCCATCCAAACTCCATTTGTTTCCGTTATACTTTAATCCCATACGGATAAATTCTAAACGGATATGTTGTTTTTGGGTTTTATCTACAAAGGTGTTCAGCGTTCCATTCACTAAGGTTTGACGCACTCCACCATGTAAGCGGTACTTTTTAAATTCATCACTCACTTCGCTATACTCTCCTTTGTTATTGAGTTTTTTTAGTAGTGACATGGTGCTACTGTAATCGCTTTTATTCAAGGCAATATATAATTGTAATGCAAGCGAATTTTGAGTAGCCTTACCGCCCGTAATCACATTAAACAAACTCTCACTAACAACACTTGAGTAGTTTAGTTTCTTTAAAGCATTGGCAAGTTCTTTTCCAAAATCTCCATCTGCACCATAACGAGGAAGAAGGTTTGCACCATAGGTAGATATAATGGCTTCTTGCAACTGCTTTACTTTCTCTCCCTTGCTTCCACGTTTAAGTGGAAAGGTAGATTTTGGTTTGGGTGGCGTATAAGCATTTGAATAACTGCTTGCATTATTGGAATAGGTTTTGGGTATATCTACTGTTTCTTTCTTTGTCGGTTCGGTATAGACTGGGTTTGAATAAGTAGATGGCGTGTCAATATTTGGTGGTGAAAAAGTGGTAACAGGTTGTTGCTTTTTGGCTTGTTCTTCTTTTTGTTTTTTGAAGTATTGATAACCAAAATAACCTGCTATACCTGTTGCGGTAAGGCCTACACCAACTAAAACAACTTTCTTCATATCGTTATTGCCTTTGCTTTTTGAGGAAGATGTTTTGGTGATGTTGGTATTGTTATTTTTTTTCATGTTTATTTGGGTTTTGAGGTAATTATTTTCATCATGGGTTCATATTCCCAAAACTCTAATTCGCTTTTTAGATCACTCATTAGAGAAGTGTGATAGAGTGTTTGGTAGGTAGAGGCAACTTGCATAAAAGCTGATTGTGTTGGAACCTCATTAAATACTGCTCGAATAGCTTCTTCATCAGTACCGGGTATGAATCCATATGTTTTGTCAAATGCTGATTTTAGTCGCCTTGCCCATGTTTCATATTGTTTGGCAGAATCAATTTGCGTATCATTGGTTTTATCTTTTTTACCATTGATGATAGATAGCATTTCGTTGTATTCAGAGGTGTCTAATTCGCTTTGCATATCAGCCATCAAACTTCTATTGTATAGATGTTGATAGGACTTTATGACATTGCCAAAAACTTGTTTTGAAGGAATGCTGATGAGTGTATTTCGTAAGGCTTGTTCATCTGTTCCCCACCAACCATCATTATCAAATGCCATCTTGATTGATTTTGCATACGAACCAATACTGCCATCTTCTACGCTGTTTTTCTCCTCATGCTTTTTGACTGTATCACGAACCAATTTGCGACCGATGAAAAACGTACCACCTAAGAGTAAAACACTTCCCATAGAATAGAGTATGATTTCTCTATTCGATAAGTCATCTTTACTTTTTTTGTTTTGTGTTTGATTCATTTTGTTTGCGTTTATTTGGCACATCGGCATATTTGCGAATTGGCATATCAGACTCCTAATGCTCTTTTTGCCATTGCAGTTTTGATAGGGTCATTGATTACGATATGAGCCAGTTTTGCCAACTCCTTTTCACTTAAATGCGTGATGAGTTTACAAGCGGATTCAATTTTACTTTGTGCTTCCTCTTTGCTTTGTGTTTCTACGCTGATTTCAAATGTGTATGTATTCATGGTTCTTATTCTTGGGGTTTATTCTTGTGGTTGAGATTCTTTTTCTTTAAATGTCACGTTAGGTGGCGGTGGCGGGTTTTGTTGTTTTTGCAAGAGTTGTTGTTGGAGCTTGTATTCTTCTATTTGATTTTGCTTTGCTATATCCCCCGCTAAAGTTTCGCCGACAACGGGAATCTTTGCAACAAGATGTGGATGCCGTTTGATAAATTCTGTTCCTTTGCCGAGCATTAAAAAAGCCATTTCATATAAACGATTTTCTTTGCTACTGGCTTGTTGAAGTACATCCAATTGTTTTTCGATTTCTTCTATGTAATCCTTGCTTTCATCTAATTCTTCTTCGAGTGCTACGATACGTCTTTTGTATTCAATGATGTCCCTATCTCTCATGGCTTGTTTTACTTTGTCTTCCACGAATGCAGGTGTTTCATTGAGTGTTGGCTTTACCACAAGTGCTGCAATATTTTCTTTACAATTAAAAATGAACGAATCATACTTGTGTGAGTTGCCTTGAAACAACATGATTTTGATATGTTCTGTTTCATCTGAAACATACATCTCGTAATTTTCAAACTGTGACGTGTCGGTTGTTTTGGGTACTGCTCTAAGTCCATCTACTTGTATTTCATACAGTCTTGGTTTGCCTACTTCTTGATGCTGAATTAAATTGTGTTTAATGAGTTCAATTTTATCAAGGTTGTATTTTTCTGTTTTTGTGCTTGTTCCGAATGCCATTATTTTTTGATTTTACTTGTGAATTGAATGAAGGGAATGTGGTTGGTGTTAGAGGATAGATTTTCAACGATGAGTTCGCCTCTGTGTTCATATACTTGCTCATTGGTTTGTCCTGAACCCCAGTCAAAAAGCCCTGTATCACTTTCTATGCGAACATCATCAACCACATCAGTTAATAAATAAATGTCTGTGCCTGCTTTAATCTTCATTATTTCGTTAGACTGTAAAACAAGGTGTCTAAAGTGCATCACTTTATTTTGTTGTTCGGTCAGTTCACGGACCCGTTGTTTAAGATATTCCTGTATAAAAAGCATTTGCATCTTGTGTTAGTTTGTTTCAACGTGAATAGAAATAATTAGTGTATAGGCTAAATCCTGATTGAGTAATTCTCCAATACTGTCTTTGTAAAAACCTTTGATAGCGGTACTCAATGGAATGACGTTTAAGGTTTCCATGTGTGTTTTACCTTGCACCATGAATGGCAAATTCATATCTGTATTGAGTATATAAAAATCTTCGCCTACTACTTGCAAACTATCTTTTACATAACCTGCATAAAACCAAGTCGTATCCTTTGCACCTTGTAATCGCATGTCACCCATGATGATTTGTGAAATAAAATTATCATCATAGAATAAGGAAGGAGGTATCGTTATTGCATCTTGTAAACGAACACTCATATCTATACCTGTAATCACGTTTGTATTTTCAGGGATACGGATCTCGAAGTGTTTGATTTCACGTTTGCTTTTGATGCCTACTGTGGCGACAATGATTTTATTTTTCATGGTAGCCTAAAGGATTTCAATTTCACATTCCAAATAAATACTTACACGATACACAGAGAAATAACTACGTCCATCGTCTGTATCCTGATAATCTATTTTGAGTAAACGGTTGCCTGTTGCTGTATTGTTGAGTGTGTAGTATCTATGGTTAGGTGCTACATTCAAACCTGATAGCAATAATTTACTTTCATATTTTTCAGGAAAGAGTTCTTCATTGTTGATTTCAATTTTTTGACTGCCCCTGTGATACAATAAATCTTCTCTATCAGATGTAAGTAGTAAGCCTGTAATTTTGGTTACATTCTTATCCAATTCAAATTGTTCCTTCACATTTATTTTGGCTTCACGAACAATAAAGTCAAATCGTTTTTTAATTGTTTGTTTCATTTTTTGTATGGTTAAAATTTGTTCGATGTTGTTTGAGAATGATGTGGATGCCTAATGCCAGGATTTTATTTTCTGACATCAGGCATCAGACATCGTTCATTGGTTAGGGTGTAGTAATCGTACCATGCAAACCTGCATAGATGTAAGTGTTTTCAGCAATGCCATCCATAGTTCCGAGTTCAATCACCATTTCAATAAGCATATCATCATGGATTAAACGAGGGTTGGCTAATTTGTAATAACCAACTGGCACACGATTGTAATTGTCAGTTTTGAAAAGCACAATCGGCGTTTCAGGAACAATTTGTTTTTTATTGCATTTGAGTGAAAATTCTCCATTGGCAATTGCAGGGAATGCTTCTACATGTTCAAATTTTGTAGCAATGATTTTATCCTTTGCATTGCTTGCCGAAACGCCCACCATCAAGAAGATTCCGCTTACTAAAATGGATTGGTTCTTTGGAAGTTTTGCATTCGAGATATTGCGTAGTCCAGTTTCTTTGTCGTCCTGCGTTTCAAACATCTTAATGGTTTTGGATGTGACTGGTTTGATAGAGTATATCACGCTATCAGCCAAACGCAATTCCCCTTTTGATAAACCACTTTTGATATGTGTAGGTAGCTCTGCAAAATGTTTTTCCATTTCACCACGACTGCCACGACTTGGTGCGCCACCACTGGTGATTTTGTTTACTAATCGTTGGCGTTGAATGGGGTTCACACGTTTGAGTGCGCCCAATAATTCATCGTCCATTCCATCAATGCCGAGTAAAGCACCTGCGTTGTTATACTCTTGTAAATTTTCTAATAGTCCAAGCATAGTTTTTAATTTTTAATTGGTTGTTTGTGATTTGTGATTTGATTTTTTAATAGATAGTTTCTTCCATACTTCCTACTTCTTCTAAGCCATTCATGTTAGAATATTGTAGTCCTGTATTTGCAATTTGATTTTCGATATGATTCAGCATCGCATAATCATCCGTTGCACCTTCAAGCATATTTTGTGGGTAAGTGAAATACTGGACATCGCCTATGGCATTGGTTGCTTTCGTTTTTCCTTTTTGAAGGGCTTTGAGTTTATCAAAATATGTTTTCTCTAAAAAGGTATTCTTGTAGGCTTCTAATCTTTCTTTTGCGCCTTCTAAACCATCCATGCCTTCTACGCCATTTACTGATTTAGTTTGAAAGCCATTAGATGCCATCATGCCCATACCGAGGGAAGCTAAAAGTCGGTTGTCGATATAATGTCCAACACCTGTTGCTACGATGCCGATAAGAAGGGAAGGTTTGCCAATTGCAGCTCCTACAAAGCCACCACCAACTACACCTATTACAAGGTCTTTACCTGTTTCTATCAGAGAGTTAAGTGGCTTACCTTTAGTGTCCAATGGTTGTGCAATGCCAGCCATCACTTTTGACTTTTTGGCTTTCGCATTGAACCTGTTTGTTTTTTTCTTTGCCATGTGATTTAATTTTTAATTGAATAATGATTTGGGTTTAATTTTTTGTTTGGTTTTCTTTTTAGGTGTATTCGCTTTCTTTTTTCGTACACCATTTACGGGTTTGCCTCTGCTTGTTGGAGGAGTTGGTTTGTTGGCACTGATGGCTCTGTAACCGAGATACAAAACACTTGCACCACCTAATCCAATGAGCGTTGGTTTCATCCATTTTTTGTTTTTCTCCCAAACGCCTTCGCCACCATTTTCATCTTTCTTTTTTTCATCATCCTCTGTTTCGGATTCTGTTTTGGCTGAACTCGGATTGGCAGTTCGCATCATAGCTGTGGGATTTTCGCTGTTGTTGTTTTGTGGTGCAACATTGCTTTCAGGATTTGCTTTGCCCTCATCGGTTATACTTGGAGGAACTGTTTTGTTTTCCTCTAATGCAGTTGTTGATGCAGGACTTGATTCGCCACTTTCTGTATTTTCAAAGTCTTGTGTGCCTTCCTGATTTTTGGGAAAGATGTTACCAATACTTTTAATGATACCTGCAATCGAGGCAATGATGGCAGAGGCAGTTGCAATAGCAGCTCCAGTTGCAGGCTCACCTAATCCTGATAGTTCGTCATCATACATATCACCCAGTAATTCCTGCAAGGGAGTGTACTCGGAAGTGTAAAGTGTATCATCCATGCCATTCACTTCTTGTCCTTTGTTTCCCTTGCCTTTGAGGATAGCTTTTTTTAAGTTTTCAGGCTTGCCTCCACTACCATAAAATATGGTTTCCAATTTGGCTCTTACTTTTTTAAGTCGTTCAAATTTTTGCATGTCCACACCTTTTTTTTGTGCTTCGGCATCCGACATGTATGCCCATTTTAATCGTTGAGCCGCTTTGAATAAATTAAGTTTCATGGAAGCCAAAACGCCATTGCGTAAGAGTACAGTCGCAGGGTTTGCTTTGTTGGCAATATGTACTACTTTGTGTAACAGATTACTTACCCTGCTTTTATGATGGGGTTGATAATTGCCATCATGTGATTTATGTTTTCGTCTGCCTAAATCACCGATAGCAAATTCATTTTCAAAACCAATCAAGTCTTGGGTGTCCACGTTATCAACTTCTGTAAACATGGTTTCTTCATTGTCTGTACCGTTTAAATATTGTAAATCCATAGGGGTATCTTTTTTTTCTGAATAAGGTTCTTCATAGTTGTATTTTTCTACTACACAGTCTATCGTAATATGTTTGCCATTGGGTAGTGGTACTATTGGGTAGATGTGTTGGTAATGGGGTTTGTGATATTTTGTAATTCGATAAATGTGTGGAATGTGTAGGTTGCTAAGTACACTTGATATGAAGGTGGTATAACAGTCGCAGTCCACGCCCTGCTTCCTGTCCCGCCACACCCTTGCAGGACTTCTTACCTGTTCTTTACCATCGGCATCTTTTTGGTAAGCAATATGTTGATACACAAAATCCCAAATGTTTTCGCAGGTTTCATTGATCGTTCTTCCTTTTAAATGTTGTGCGAGTTGCTCGGTTTGGCAAAGTGTTTGTTTCACTACTTTCGGAATCAGTTTTAGTGTATGCGTTACCTCTGCATCAGTTCTAATGGTCAGGTTTTTACCTTCCGCATTGGGAAAGAAATGATTGTACTCGTTTCCACTTTGTAATTTTCGTTGGTATCGTGCTTCCATTACTTACCTCCTTTTTTAAGTGTGATTTCATCGGTCTTTTCGTAGGGTCTTTTCTTCCACCCTAAGTCAATGGTGGTAATCGTCATGGCTTCTAATTTTATTTCTTTACCACTTATGATTTCTTTATACATTTTATAAGCAGTTGATAGAATACCGAGCAAAGGAATTTGAATCATGATACCATTGATGACTGCTTCGCCATAAGCAGGGAGTTCTATATCCTTATCAATAGCTTGTGATGAACCAAGCGTAACACCATCATGTATGAGTTTGATAAATGGATATTTGATTTTAAATTTTCCACCATCAGGATTTTTCAAACGCACATCCATTTTTACATACAATCCGCTTAGATTTATTTTATGAATCACAGCACTTGGTATCACTTCTAAATGGGCTGATGTGAGTGAAAGGTTTTTGAAATAAGCATAACCTGCAAGCGCACTCACGCCTAATCCTACGCCTATTAATAATTTGTCGGTACTCATTTATTTACTTTTTTATTTTTGCAGAAAAGTAGTCGGCACTTAATCTGAATGCCATCCATATTGCACCGCCAATGATGGCTTTGAGTGCATAGTCGGCAAGGCCGCTATAATCAAAATTGGCAAGCAGGATTGCACCTGTGAGTATCATATTTGAACCGCTTGTGTCGCTGATATTTTGTTTCATTGTTGGTTTGGTTTAAGGGTTAAAAAAATGGGAGGAGATGGTTATGCAGCTTGTGTATATTTATCAAAGTCAAATGATTTGGGTGTGCCTAATTTTTTAAAAATGTGTTCCACTTGTTTGGGAGTAAACATGAATGATTTGCGTAATCCTATTTCCTCAGCAAAGGGTTTCAACCATGAACGCATTGTCTTGTAGCTTACCCCATACAGCACAGTTAAATCATTGACACAACAAGAGCGAACCGATATTGTTCCATCTTTATTTATTAATGGATTTTCATAGGCTGTTCTATTTGGTCTTCCCATGTTAGTTGTGGTATTTAAAATTCAAAATAGAATTATTATAGGCTTGCAGAATATCGGTTTCGTTGTAGTGCATAATTGCTTTTTTGCCTTCACTATACGTTTCTTTTGTTGGCGAGCTGATGTATCGTAAATAGGCTTCTGCCATTACTCTTAATTCAAAACGGTGAACTGGAATGTAAGCACGTTCGTGTACCAATTCTTTATACCAATCCTTCGTACCGATATAGCCATGTTCGTAGTGTGGGTTCAACCATTTCAAAGGATGTACTGCATAACGGGATGCGTTTCTCTTGATGTACTGAAATGATAATTGAACTCGTTCGCAGAACATAACAAATTTTGTAAGTGGCTTATCTGATTTAACTAAATAAGCTCTTATCATTTCCTTTGCCATTTCAATTTCTGCTTCATTGAAGTCTTGGTTATTCCATAAAAGGGAGTAAGCCAAATTCCATGCGCCATCTACTAAAGTTTGTAGTGATGTCATTTTTCTGATGTTGTTGTTTGTGTGCATTTCTAATTATTTTTTTTGTTTGTGATTAATTAAGAATGCAAAGATGTGTTCACCCAAAAGAGCGAAATCTGCTTTGGGTTCATTTGGATTGGTTTGGGCAAAACATTCCCCAACATTTCCGAATTCTGCCATTTTTTTACGTTTTAAGCAGTTACAGAAACATTAAGGAATGCTTGGGCATTTATTGTCCCGTTTGGGAAGATTTAGGAAATTTTAGGTAGTTCATTCCAAGATGAATCAAAGTTCAAGAATAGTATCTACCAAGTACTTTAAGGTACTTTACGGATTGGAACAGGTTGAGGGAGAATGAAGGAATAGATGAGGTATAGTAGGTTTTGGAGCAATTTGAATAGAATTAATTGAATTGCAAACGAATTAGTATGGTATTTCCTGTTGTTTTGTTCAGTTTGATTATGAATATACAATTTGGAAATTATAATTCCACTTTGGACAATGGATACCGCAGAAAGATTAAGGAGATTAAGGGAGAAACGGGTTAAGGTTGATGATGATGAACATTGATATGTCACGTTTATAACATGGGTATGTCATGCGTATTGCATGGGTAAGTGATGCGATTAAATAGGTAAGTGATGAGCATGTAACCAAATTTCAAATCAGAGAAAATTTAAAGACGCCGTACTACTATTATCATGCTCTTGCATATTGTCGTGTATTATCTTCCCATTAATATTTAGGGCTTGCTCATAAACTCGCGGTTACCATTTGTCTGCCAAAAATGCTGATGATTGCTCTGTATAGGCATAGAGGTGCTAACCTCATAAGATTTACAAGGTTCAGCACCAAGGTGATTGAGGCTATCCACGACTCGCTGGTTGATTTGAGCTTAGCACCGATGCTGTTTAAACCATACGCTACTTTTGCTTGACCAAATTTGCCTTCGATTGGATTTCGCTCACCAGGACTTATTTGATTTGACAATGCCTCATCATTCCGTGGTCGCCCCAATGGCTTTCCGTTCAGTATGATTCCTCGATCCTTCATATAAGCTCTATTTTCCCTATTCCAATATATTCTATCCGCTAATACCGATGAGGGATAACAACCATACTTGATTTTATATTGCTCTACAGAATCCTGTAGATATTTGCCTTCATTAAAATTATCCCAACTGAGTTTATCTATTCGCATAAAACCATTTACCAAGGAGGCTTGTATCTTACTGCCAAATTCCGTCTTCTTTCCTTCTTTGCCCCGTTTAATGGGTCGCACATAATCTTGATGTAAATTAACAATCCGGTCATCCACCGTGCGTGTATTAGTCTGATACATCTCCAGCTGTTGTTGATGGATTATAGTGATCGTATCAATGTACTTATAGTCTCGATCCGTTAATGGGTTTTCTACAAATACCTCTCTTGATTTTTCATAGTCTAAAAGCATCGATTTAATATGTTTCAAATTCCGTCTTACATATCTTATCTGACGACCATTGGCGGTATATATTTCTTGGATTCTCTTTGACTTCTTCTTGGCTGTATTCAAATATTCTTTGCGAGCTATCTTCCTATATGTTCTTGGTTTTTCACAGTGTACCGTTTTATCGTACAAAATATCTATTAACTCTTCTGTCTTCTCCCGCGCAGCATTTAATAACTTTAAATCCGTAGGAAATGTGATATACTGAGGGGCAACGGTAGCATCTAGTAGAAGCGTTCCTTTCAGGGGGAACTCTTGCACTTCTGGCAACGGTTGTTCTTCTCCTGCATCAGCTATAACCCCATGATCCTTCTCTTCTATATCTTCATTATCCTCTTCCAACTTCTGACTATGTTCTACGATAACCTCTGTTAGTTTGTTCATAAAATCCAAACTCAACCGATTTCTTATGGTGCCAAACAACGTATGAGAAAAGGGTTCTTCATTCGTTAAACTCGTATAGCCTAATAAGTATTGCATGAACATATTTTCCCGAATCTGAAAAATGGTTTCTCTATCAGATACATTGAGGATATGTTTTATAATCACTGCGCCTATCACCACACGGCCACTTATTGGCGGGCGACCCTCCATGGATTTGAACATCTCATCATACAACCGAACAAACTTATCCCATGGTATGCTATCCGATAATTTTACCCATCGGTTCTTCTTCGTTAACTTCTGCTCAAACGGTGTCTCAAATCCACATAATGTCAGTTGATTCGGACTTACATATACAGGCGTTACTGCACGCCTCCGGAACGCTTTTACTGGCTTCCCTTCTAAATTAACTTGCATCAATTTGAAATTTTATACCCTCAAATATACGAACCTAGTGCATTTCCCCTTTTTTCAGCAAGCCCTATTTATTCACAATATAGAAGGAATTGATTTTTTGCAGTACTTTAGCCTTCAAATTTTATTTAACTATGGCAACAGGAATTCCAATAACCAGCGACTTATTTAGGTTCATTACAGTTAAACCTCCAAATCTAATAACTACTGAAAGAAAGGAACAGGTTCTAATTTCTCACCCTGATTTTAATCGTAGTTTTATTGCACCCCTAATAGCCGAAGGGGAAAATGTTACGAAACAAATGATTATTTCGGCATATAGTGCTGATGCTATGAAGAGCTTATCAGAGGTTATTCAATTTAGCCCCGAATTATACCGGTATGCAGAGAATAAATTTCAGACCACAGAGGGTGAGGGAACCCCGGAACCTTTGAGAGATGACCAAGCTTTGATTATTTGGGATAATATCCTTTATCAAGCAGTAGCCAAAGTTGATGCACATGTCCGTCAAGGGTGTATTAATTTGTTGAAAGCAAGTAAGAAGGTTTCAAGTACAGCAAACAGAGGCTTTGGGGATATAGTTCTACAAAATGACCAAGATTTTGTTGTAATTCCAAAGGACTTGGTTGGAATTTTTGACAGATGGTATTTAGAAGGCTGTAATGGAAAACTGTATGGTGTAAAAAACTTAGGTGTCGCAGACTACAGGAGAGTGGAACAAGAAATTTGTTGTTACGTTCCCGGCGAAGTTTCACATATTGAAAATATTTTAGCAAAGGAATATAAAGAAAAATCTACAAGAAATTTAGTTAAGTCAGAAGTGTCGGTTGAAACTTTAAGAGAGTCGGAAATAGAGCAGATAAAAGATACTGCAACTACTACAAGGAATGAACTGCATTCAGAAATAGCAAGTGTTGTAGAACAACAACGCAATATAGACGTAGGAGCTAATATTGGTTACAGTAGTACATTAGGATCAGCTGGTACAATAAATGCAAATGCAAGTTTTGGTTTTGCTAGTTCTAATTCGTCATCTTTATCAAATATGGCTGCCAAAGAATATGCACAAGAAGTAGTTTCCAAAGCCATAGATAGAATATTACAAAGAACATCAGAGCGTAGAACATCTAGGATAATAAAGGAATTTGAGGAAAATAATAAGCATGGTTTTGACAATAGAGATGGGAATGAACACGTTACTGGAATTTATCGTTGGGTTGATATAATTTACAAGAATAGAATTGTAAATTATGGGAAACGATTGATGCTTGAATTTATGGTACCTGAACCTGCTATGTTTTACAAGAATATTTTGAAGTATAAACCAGTTGACCCAGAAGGACAAACAACCGAAGAAGAAATTGAAAATGCTCGACCAAAAACTCTCCAAGAACTGGGTATAAACTCTGCTACAGATATTACACGTTCAAATTATTTAACCTTAGCAGCTAATTATGGCATTTCTTTAAACGCACCTTTAGATGAAACTATTGTTGAAAACAAAGCATTCATTGTACCGTGTCCAAAAAATGGCGACAATTCATCGAAAACACATAAGGAAACTATTACGATTAATCCCGACTATGAAGCAGAAAGTGCTATAGGTAAAGCAGATATTAATTATACCCGAACAACAGGCCCTCATCCTAAGTTCAAAATAGATATTGGTAGCTTTACAACTGCAATGCCTGGGGGATTATCGGGAAGAAAGAAGCAGTTTGTTTTAAACTTTGCACCAATTTTTAATCCCAAATATTCGCCAAGTTTTGATGTAAACTTTGATTATATGAAAATAAATTCATGTTCAGTGAACATGGATGTAACATGTAAACTCAAAGCATCGAAATTTTTAGAATGGCAAAATGATTGCTATCAGAAACTACTAACTGCATTTCAAAATGCCAACACAGCATTTGAAAACACCTTGGATCCTGATGATGAAGAGAATACAGCTACTGAGAAAAAATATAGAAATCCTGCTTTAAATAGAGTTATTGAGCAGAGGGAGTTAAAAAGATTATGTATTGAAATGGTAACTGAACCATTTTGTAGGCATATCGGCGAGAATTACATTATTGAAGAAATAGATGTATGCGACAATAAATATGTGATACCTCACGTTGCACAGTCGCAATTGTATGAAGATTATATTACACAAGTTAAGTTTTTAGAACAAGCGATAGACTGGCAATTAATGTCTTATTTATTTTACCCATATTATTGGGGGGATAAATGCCGATGGGGAGATTTGATGCAAAGTGAGGATGATGATTTATTGTTCCAAGCATTTTTGCAGTCGGGAATGGGAAGGGTTGTAGTTCCTGTTAGATTAGAAATGACAGAAGCAGCACTTTATTATTTACGAACGGGAGAAATTTGGACTGGTGGTGATTTGATACCGGGTACAAATGACGATTTGTATATTTCTATCATGGACGAAATGCAGGAGCCTTTAGGCACAATAGAAGGTAGCGAATGGGAAACTCGTCTTCCATCTACATTGACAATAGTGCAAGATAAAAGTGCAAAATTGGAGGAAACTGGTTTGCCTTGTTGTCATGAAGACGACCCTCTAAATCCAAATCCAATTAAGGAATCTACCAACGTATTAAGTTTATTGCCTCCAACTCCATAATGAAGGTTGTAGAGTATAGTATTCTTAAATTACTTCCTTAAAATTCGATTTTGACAATGAGCGCAAATACTCCTTTCGATGATGATTTATTTCCCGGTGAGAAGGGGGGTATTCCTTATTTTCCAAAAGTGGGTATAAATCCATACTTAACAATAAGCCCTTTCAGTGAGTATAAATGGCAAAATCTGAAATACACAAGTAAAGAACTAGAAGGAGTGTTTTTTGTTTCTTCTGATGTCAAGGAAGTTGGACCGAATAAAGAAGACAAGATTCTAATAGAACCTGATTGTTTGAATGGAATTTGGGATTCACAGTTTTATATTGTGTCAAGTGCCAATGTAGGAAATGTAAACGTAATAGGCGACCAATTTCTTTATAAAGTTGTAATAGCTATTTCAAAGGATGCTTTGAAATTGGAAACAGCTTGGGAATGTGTGTCAGCTTCTGAAAATGAACTGATATTATTAATAGAGGATAATACTAATGACTGGTCTTCACAAAAGATGTATTGTAAAGTTGGCAGTTCAGCGAAGAGTATTATATTAGCAGGACATAGTGATACCTTAGTAGGTGAAATTAATACTCGTGTACAAGGTTTCAGTCTTAGTAAATTACAAAGGCTACTTGAAAATGGAAAAGTAGAATATGACTGGGCTGCTACTGAAAGTATTATTAATGGAGTTGGCTCTTTTTTTAATTTCGTCAATTATGTACCTTCTAAGTTAGGGGACTTATGCAATTATTTGGGTGAGGGTATAGTGGATAATTTAACGCTTCCTGAAGAAACATGGAACTCTGAGGATAAAGAATATTGGTTTAACAAGGGAAATATTATTAGCGTTCTTCAAATTGATACAGAGACTGTTTACAAATTTTTAGAACCACTACAAACTAATAAAATTATTTTATACAGTGATTTTAGCAGTGTCATCATACAACAAATGTCGAGTGGTATATCTTCGTCTGTTATAAACATTGTAAACCAATATAATAAAAAAGTTTCTGAGATAGTTGAAGATTTATTTGCAACCATAGCCAAACAGAAAAAGACCAAAGCCATTAAATATTATCAGAAGTATCTCAGTTATTCTGTAGCTCGATTGTGCGGAATATGGAATGGGTTGGTAGATTTTGTAGGAAGTATTTTTAGTTTCGTAGGCTCTATCCTGAAATTACCAAGATATGTAGCCAATAATGGCGGGATGATGTTGGAGATGATAGATAATTTAACAGACACGCTTCGATTACTTGATTTTGACAAAATATGGGATGCAATGATTGAATCCTATAGCAAGTTTGAAGCAAGAATTGAAAAATTAAATATTGAAGATATTAATACTGATAAGTTAGGATACTATATAGGGTATGGAATGGCATTTATTGCAAGTTTTTTCATCCCGTTTACTCAAATTGCCAAAATAGGCAAAATATCTCAGGTGGGGAGAGCATTATTGCCTGCAAAATACTTAGAGGAAATTAGTACAGCGATAAATAAAACAGGGTCAGCTATCGGTAAAGCAGTGGAAAATGCAACAGACGATATTTTGATACTTCTTGACAGAATGCTGTTACTACTGGCTAAAGGCAAAGAGGATTTGGTCAAATTTTTTGATGAGATACTGGAAGTTATTGTAAGTTGGTTTAAGAAGAATCCTAAAGCATTTAGAGCAATTATAATATCAGATGAAGCACTTATTACATTAAGTAAAATGGCTGACGATGCTTTAAAATTAGCAAAAGCTATACGCCCAAATGCGTGTGGAGTATTAGAAGGGGAAGGAGTAGCGATTTACAATTTTAGTGCAAAGTTAGGGCTTCCTCCTGGGAAATTTCCAAAGTACAACCACAAGCTGGTTGATGAATGGGTTCAAGAAATGTGGGCAAAACACCTAAAAGGTGAAATAAAGTTACCTGAATATCATGGGAAGTGTGCAGAGGTGATGAATATAGATGAGTATTTGCACAGTATAGACCCTAATAACCGATTTACTATTGACGAAGCGAGAAAAGCATTAGAAGGTTTTGTAAGCCATGCAAGACAGATAGGAGATATGCCTAAGAAAAAGATTTTACACAAAGACTATAAAAAGGCTTGTGATAGTTGTATTGATATTTTGAAAGATTTTGGTATTGCGGAATATAAAATAAATTAAATATGGAATTTAAAAATAAAGATGTAAAAGAACAATTAGAAAAAGCGGGATGGAAACCGGGAAGAAATCTAAAGAATCAAATCACTTTTTCTTACGATGATACTCCTGAATTTATCAAAGAGTTCTTATATGAATATGCAGACTTAAAAGTACTAAGAGTGCCGCACCCTAGTTTGAAAGTAGAGGCAGAGTTGTATATTTTTTCTGATGTAGAAAAAGAATTTTTATCAGGGGAAAATGATTATCCATATTACCAAAATATTATAGGTAGAAAACTATTTCCTTTAGGTGTATACTTGCCCGATGCGTATAATGTTTGTTGTGATGCTGATGGACGGGTTTATAAAATTGGAGAATATTGCTATTCTGTGGGAAAAGACCTGTATGAAGGTATTGAAAATATCCTTTTAATGAATACATTAAAATCACTACAATTAGAGGAAAAAACTGGAAAGTGGTGGAATATGAACGGGGAATACACAAATCTACCTTAGTTTTTTTGTGACTAATAGAAATTTATAAAAAAAATATAAGTAAATTTATTTTTCAGAAGGCAGAATTATTTGATGCTCATTTATATATAAACCAATTGTGGACACTCATTATGCACTTCCCATATATTTTCGCCCTGCAAAATCCGTTTAGCTCAAAAATAGAGACGCTGTTCTACACGGCGGGATGCAGGTTCTCATTTTTCAATGCGATGTATGTGAAAGGCTCTGCAACGGACTTTGTTTTCAATATTATTATTTAGTAAATTTACTTCATAGGTACTCTTTGGTGTTAATGTATAAATACTATGTAAATGTGAGTATTTATACTTTGCTATTGAATACACGAATATCTAATTTTGTAAATTGTGAAACTATTACACAAAAGTGGTATGTAAGTTCAAGTAATAAGTGCAACAGGTATATTACCCTGTGGGGACGAAGTGAAGCGTAGCGAAACGGAGTCCCCACAGGGTAAAGCTGACAAATACTACCTTTGTAATTACCACATGACAAAGAAATATAAACAGCTTACCCAAGAGCAAAGATATAAAATTGAGGCTTTTCTTGAAATAGGAAAAAATCAAACTGAAATTGCCAATTTACTTAAAGTAAACAAGAGCACCATTAGTAGAGAGCTTAAACGTAACATTCCTAAAAGGGGTGTTGGAGCCAAAGTATATATTGCGCTGAAAGCGCAGCTTAAAACCGAAAACAGGCATATAGAAAAGAACAAACACATCACTTTTACCGAAGGTTTAAAACAGCAAATGAAGGAATTGATGGTAGAGAAAAGATATAGTCCTGAACTAATAAGTGCGCAATGGAAAAAGGAGAATGTCAAGGGGGTAAGTCACGAATGTATGTATAATTTTATTTGGAGTTCTAAACACACCAATAAAAGAAGTAACGCAGAATACAAAAATTTGCATAAATATCTAAAACACGGCAAACGAAGGCGAAAGCGAGGAAACTACAAGGATACCAGGGGGCTTATACTTAATCGGGTTCCCATTGATAAACGGCCCAAAATAGTGAATAAACGAAAGCGATTTGGCGATATAGAAGTAGATTTGATCATGGGCAAAAACAATAAATCAGCACTACTTGTGATGGTAGATAGAGCAACTTTATTGACAACAATAGATAAACTACAAGGCAAGAACGCAGACGTCGTTACAAAAAAAATAATCCAACGAATGAAAAAAATGCCAAACTTAAAAACCATGACGTTTGATAATGATCAAGCCTTTAGTCAACATACTATAATAGCGGAAAAACTATCTATCAAAACCTATTTTACCAGACCATATACTTCACAAGATAAAGGCACAGTGGAGAACAGAAATGGAGTAATAAGGATATTCTTCCCTAAAAAAACTGATTTTAATCTTATCGATCATAAAGAAGTAAGGAAAGTAGAAAAACTAATAAACAATAGACCAGTTAGAAAATTTGATTATTTAACACCGAATGAAGTATTTTTACAACTTACAGGGTAAGTGTTGCACTTATCTGTTGAACACAGCGTATAAAGAGTTGTTATCTCTTTTGATATATTTGTGAAAAAATTCATGGTACATAGAAATAGGAACTTTTAATTATAAATTTTAAACCAAACTTAAATAAACTCACAATGCCAACAAGTACAACCTTTGAAGTATTCGGCTTCAATACATCAAAAAGCCCTGAAAAACATTCAGATGAAGCGCATTTTATTCATTCAATTAAAATTGACAATTTCAAAGATGCAGTTTCTACCGATTTTATAACTAACTTAATTCAACTACTGACTCCAAAGTCTTTGGAATCTTTGGAGGTTGCAAAAGTAGCAATTGATGGTTTCAAACATTCAAGTTCATATCTTCAGAATAAACAGGCTATAAATTCAAATATAAATAACATACTTAATTTATTTGATTATTTTAACTCGTTATCAACTTATCCAACTGACATAGTTAATCAAATTGTATCCAAATTGGGAATTACTACGATAAGTGATATTACTAGAAGCGATTTTATTCTAAAATGGGATAAGGTATGGAATAATTTAATTGTTGATTTGTTTTCTCCAATAAGTATGGTACATCGATCATACTTAATAAATGCTATACAAGCATTAAAGCTTGTTAAAGCAATTCATGATAACCGTGTAGGAAACATACCAAAACTAAAAAAAATGCTAAAGGCAATACCTATACTTCCAACAGGGATTGCTCCTATTCATATAGAAGAACTTAGCTCTGATACGGGAGAAGGAGTAGAAAGCCAATATGAAATACATAAGGCATATAAAGAGAAGATTGAATCTTTAAAAGCAACAATCCAAGATGTAATTGCAAATGAAAACAAATATAGGGGTTTAGCGATACAAGTGAACATGAGTATTGACTGGAAAACAGATTCCGATGGACATCCAATTATTACACCTGATTCCTTACCTGAAGCAGTTGAACTCCTTCATTTAGATGCTTCACGTTTCAGCGAACTGGAAACAGAATCAAGAACTAATCTGACTGAATTAGGACTTGGAGGTGACATTGGTCGCACTTATAAAAAAGTAAAGAATATTTTAAATGAAGAAATATCAAAATTGCTTTTAAAAGTGTTTAATCCATCGAATGCTTCAAAAAAAGGAGTTATAGAAGGCGGGGTTATGTTCTCATTAGATGATATTCTGACCGAGCAACAAGGCCCAGATGAAGCTGGACCGATAGAGCCATTCCCGGGTTACTGGACACCATGTCGGGTAAAACCATTGGGGATTTCTGATTATAGAAGAGTGGAGGCTATTTGGAGTAAATATGAACCCGGTGAAGTTGCTCATATAGAGAATTTATTAAAGGGTGAATATAAAGACAGAGAAACCAGACATTTAAGAAGCACTGAGGAAACGTATACTATTGAAACGGTAAAAGAAAATGAAGTTATAAGGGATTTACAAACTACTGAGCGTTTCGCTTTACAAAAAGAAGCAAGCAAAATTGTACAAAAAGATTTTGAAGCAAAATTGGATGCCTATGTAAAAGGAAGTTATGGAGGAAAAACTTCTTCAAAAGGAATATGAAGAATTTCTAAAGGAGTACTTACGGCTAACTAAAACGGATATTTAATATAAAAAATGTATGAAGAAACATAACAAATATGCGTTAATAATCGTAGGCTTATTAGTAGCATTCACCTGTATGTTTGCACAGAAATATACAAAAACTACTGGCAAAATATATACCTACACACTTCGCCCCAGAGATACACTTCACTACCGAAAAAGATTAGAAAAAATGAACGACCCTGGCATTTTAGGAATATGGACAGATATGGCATTTGATTCTACTAAATTGCATACAGGGAGTGTTTTTGTGTTGTTAAAAAAAAATGATTCCGTTTTTCTCAAAGATTACTTTTTTAATAAGTTTCAAATTTCCGATCTAGCTGGAACACTTGACTTTTGGTATATAGAAAAGGACGGAAAACGTAGTTCCTACTCTAGTTTAATATTGAACAACAGAGATAGACTGTATCAATTCCTAAATAATGATACTATGTATAGATACTACACCAAATCCTCCAAGGAAAGGCGCCCTAATTGTGAATTCTATGCCATAGATGCCGTAACTGATTGTTTCAAAGGAAATCTTGCGTTTAGAGAGATGGTTAAGAAAAAAGATAGCCTTACAATAGGCAGGTGGGATTGGGGTGATATGGGCGTTGTAGCTCGATTATTTAAAAAAGGGGAAAAATACTATATCCAAAAATATACCAAAACAGCCCTGATTGGAACCCAAGAGGTAATGCTATCACCTCATGAGATGGGGGTACAAATAGTATGGAAAAACAAAAATAAAAGTAAAAAGGAGTATCACATACTAGACACAAAAAAAGATAGTACTTTACTGATAATGGATCCTGTAGGCGATTCTATTGTATCGGTTTGCTATAATGTATCTCCTTGGGGTTACTACTGGAGCAGAATTGATTCATTTTTCATAATAGGCAAGGAACCACCTATGGAGTATAAGCATAAATACGGCAATTTAAATTCAGAAGAAGACCTGGAAATCAAATAACATATAGTTGGTGAGGTTTTTAATTGATTATTTTGTAATTTATCATGTTCTTTTCTATACATGGAAACGTGAATCCTGATAATAAAGTATTATTTGAATGGGCAAGTCGTTTTGACAAGTTAACCTATGAATAATATTATAACATTATGATAAGTGAAAATTATTAATATGAAATAATATTTTGTAATTTGCAAAAACTATTTATGTTTGCATTCTGATTTAAAAACAAGATGCACAAACAAATAAATAGGAATTATATAATACTTGCACGAGAGAGTAGAGGACTATCGCAAGTTGAGTTTGCTTCAAAGTTAGGCATGTCGCCAGCTAATCTCTCCAAAATAGAATTAGGGCAAATTAGTATTGATGAAAGTTATATTCAAGACTTTTGCAACATACTAAACTACCCTGTTTCGTTCTTCTATCAAGAAGGAGAAATCAAACAGTCGTTTATGAATTATCGTAAACGACAAATTGTTTCTCCAAAATTGCTTACACCCATTGATGCTAAAATGAATGTGCATCGTTTGCAGTTTGAGTTTTTATTTCAAGAACTTAAATACAAACCTGCTGAACTACCTGTGCTTGACGTTGAGAAATTAGGAACACCTCAAAAGTGTGCTATTAAACTTCGTAAACTTTGGGATATTAAAGAGGGAGTTATTGGGAACATTACCAAATTGATAGAAAGTAAAGGTATAATTATCAATGCCTTCCCCTTTGGTACTGATAGAGTGGATAGCAGAACCATTTTATCGGATACCAAACAACCGATTATTTTTACGAATAAATCCTTGTTAGGTGACAGGCTTCGCTTTTCACTTGCTTATGAATTGGGACATTTGGTAATGCACCTTACAACGGTTCCCAATCTTGATAGAGATGTAAGCCATGAGGCAAATTTATTTGCTGCTGAATTTTTGATGCCAGCAACAGACATCCGTTCTGATTTTGAGAATGGTGTAACCTTATCTACGTTGGGAGAATTGAAACGAAAATGGAAAGTGAGTATGCAGGCACTCCTATATCGTGCAGATGATTTGGGGTACTTGACTTATAACCAAAAAAGATACTTGCTCACGCAATTCAACCAAATGAAAATTCGCAAACGTGAACCACAAGAATTTGATGTACCCAAAGAAATTCCATCCTTATTAAGCTCCATGATTGTGAAATACAAAACAAAATTCAAAGCTGATAATACCTACTTAGCAGAAAAATTAAACCTACTACTTGCAGAATTTATAGAAATATACTCTTAACACACTCCCCCACATAAATATCCTAAAAGATGGAACTAAAGACAGTAAGCACAATCACAAAATTAAGATTCTATACAAAAAGAGAATTAGCAGAAATGTATGAAATTAGCCCGAAAACATTTACCCGATGGCTGATTCCATACGAAGATTTAATAGGAGAAAAAAATGGTAGATATTATAGCGTAGCGCAAGTGAAAATCATATTTAATTGTTTAGGTATGCCTGCAAACATAGTAGAAATAGAATGACGTAATGAACCGTAACTGCCTTTTGATGCTAAGTTTTCCATCAAGAAAACCGTTAAGTCTAAAGGTGGTAAGTGATATTTTGAACAAAAATAGGTTTGCTGATTAAAGCCAACCTATAATGAAAGTCACACATAACAATTTAAGTAAATTAGAAGCCCTAACAAGCGACAAGCCCTATAAACAACCAAAGAGAATACCTCTTGCAGAAATAAAGAAAGAACTAAAAGAAACTGGAAAGGATTTGACAGATGAAAGGCTACAAGAAATACAAAATTTTATTTATCAATTAAGCGAAATTATTTATATCAACTGGACAAAAAAAAACATACAATCAAAACCCATACAAGATGAAGAAAGCAATATTATATATCCGAGTGAGTACAGACGAGCAAGCTGAAAGAGGACATTCATTAGCCTATCAGGAAGAAAAATTAATGAAGTATTGTGAATTAAAAAATATTGAGGTTGTCAAACTTTTTAAAGACGACCATTCAGCAAAAACATTTGACCGACCAGAGTTTGCCAAATTGTTAGAATATATAAAAAAGAATAAAAAGGAAGCAGACCTTTTATTATTTATTAAGTGGGATAGGTTTAGTAGAAATACAGGTGATGCTTACTACATGATTAATGTACTGAACAGATTAGGTATAGAGCCACAAGCTATTGAACAACCATTAGATTTGAATGTTCCTGAAAATAAAATTATGTTAGCCTTTTATTTAGCGGCTCCTGAAGTTGAAAATGATAGACGAGCTTTAAATGTAATTTCAGGAATGAGAAGGGCAAGAAGGGAAGGACGTTTTTTAGGAGTAGCCCCAAAAGGATATTTGAACACAAGGGATGAACATAATAAACCAGTTCTTACAATTGATACTATAACAGAGCCTTTTATTAAGGAGGCTTATGAACAAGTTGCAGAGGGAATCAAACCAGTATTTACAGTATTAAAAGAATTGCAAGCGAAAGGTTTTAAATGTAGCAAGTCTAATTTGTGGCATGTACTTACAAATCCAGTCTATTATGGAGGTATAGAAGTTTCTACTTTCAAAGATGAAGCTTACGAAATAGTGAATGGAATACATGAAGCTATTATTACAAAAGAACTTTATGAAGATGTACAAGATGTTCTTTTCAGTAGAAAAAGAAAGGTAGCCACTAAAAATACAAAGAAGGTTGAACTACCTATGAGAGGCATATTGCAATGCAGATTATGTGGAGGTAACCTAACAGGAAGTGCATCAAAGAACAGATTAAAACAACCATACTTTTATTACCATTGTAGAAAGGGATGTCCTGAAAGATTTAGAGCCGATTTAGCGAATGAATGGATATTAAATGAGATAAGAAAATTGAAACCTAAAAAGGATGTTCTAAATTTATTCAGGAGAGTAAATAATGATATTTTCAAAACGAATGAAGAGGATAGGCAGAAAGAAATATTTTTGAAAACAACTGAAATAGAAAAGAATCAAACACGAATTGAAACTGCCCGACAAATGATGTTGGATAAAGAATTAGATGCGCAAGATTATAAGGATGTCAAAGCAAAATATGAACCGATAGTCAATAAATTGAAAAGAGAATTATCAGTATATAATGCTTCAAGTAACAAATTAGCTGAATACATTGATTACGCACTTGAAGTAATAGAAACTATTGACGAAGCCTATATTGACGGTACTTTGGACAAAAAGCAAGCAATGCTGTGTTCGATTTTTCCAAAAAGAATTATTTATGACAAAAATGATTGTCGAACACCTAAAATTAATGAAGCAATTCTCTCCATATACAATATAGTAGAGGATTTCATGGACAAAAAAAAAGGACTATCCAGTAAAAATACTGAAAAGTCCTATCGTGTGATCCGGATTGGATTCGAATCCCGAGTTAGGAATCGGTGATTTCTCCCCTGTATGTCTAATTGAACCCGAAACCTGCTCTATTAAATATGAGATGT